>Ga0209367_1001427_pt1 | contig 29293 bp, 14 predicted proteins | sample WorMetLIZISLAND2_FD_187412 | JGI IMG/M metagenome (GOLD analysis project Ga0209367, IMG submission 187412) | Marine gutless worms symbiont microbial communities from Max Planck institute for Marine Microbiology, Germany - Olavius geniculatus... ...
GGGGCGTTATCGATCGCTCGGTCGGTCATTCCGCATTCCGCAAATTACCCACCGTTCCGCAGCCTACTTCCGCAGATTTCGTTCCGCAAATTACTTTCCTCATTCCGCATTTCCGCAAATTACCAGTGTGCGCTAAGAGATATGGTTAGGGTTAGGGATCAGAGTTAGAATTAGGGCTAACCTTAGGTTTCGGGTTGATCAGTTGCATGATTAAACCATTTTGGGTTAGGCATTGAGTTGGCAAGGATAAGGCATGTCACGTAAGACTGCATTGATTGCACTGGCACCAAATGTGTGATCAGATCAGATAGCTGGTTTTTACTGTTAGCTGTAGCTTTCTGCATATGATCTGGTCAGTTTGGCGCCGTTGCAGTTGTTGCTATTTTTCATAACACCAAAGGGTGAAGCATGATTTCCACCGTCTTGTTCCACACCGTAATGCAATGCAAAGTTCTGCAAGGATTTTATGCAAGCAAATTGCCGATGCATAAAGAAGTACGTTCCATATTGTTCCGTAAGCTCCGTAACGGCGCCGCAAGCCATGGCGGTGCCGTTCCGCAGGAGATAGAAATTGTCTCTATTTTTCACGCATGGACCGTTGCGGTCAGCCAATCACAACGAAGCCGTAGCTGTGTAGCCTGCAATGGTAGGCCACTACAACACATACTGACAATGGTGTGCAAAGGTAAAATGATGAAATTTGAAATAGATTCAGATATAGAGGGCCTACCGATACAGATTTAATTTAATAACTTCAACAAAACCAAAAAAAAATTTAGCATTTTCTGCTGTTCTTTGCTGCGACCCCCGCCTCAGCCCTGCCTTCGAATGGAAAGTTACCATGCCGTTGCAGCGCTAATGGGAAAAAGTACGCAGCACTAAAGTGCTTGCGTAATTTTTTCCGTTCGTGCCTTTGTTGCGTTACGGTACAATATGGTGCGGTACGGAATGGTACATTGCGTTGCGGAATGTGATGCTGGAAATTGCTCTTAAGGGATCAGTATTTCGGTACTGCAGTGAACCTGAACTGAATTCAGGGTTCCCATGCCTTCTGGAAAGTTGTGGATTTTTTTCTCGAAAATTCCAGGACCTGGAAAGTTTTTGAAAATCACTTTGATCCTGAAAAGTCCTGGAAATTAAAGCTTAAGGTTTTGGAAAGTCCTGGAAAAGTATCCTTGAAAATCACACATTTTTTCATAGGCTCAAATGGAAATCATGTTTTTCTGCTTGCTTTGCTTGCAGATTACTTGTAGTCCCCTACTTTTGCATTTGTGGTTCCATTGTGTTATCTTTGTACAAAAAGTTCTTGGAAAATTGTTTGTGAGGGTCCTGGAAAATTCCTGGATTTTTTTTGTCAGTGAAACAGTACAGTGGAAACCCCATGAATTGGATGCTGTATTTTGGTGCATCTAAATCGCGTATGTTGTCAAATGCGCTCAGGTGGTTGGTGACCTTGCTCTGAGTACACGACGATGACGGACCAGGCGGCCCACTTGAAGGAGATTGCGCAGACGATGTGGCGTTTTCGTGCCGACGGCTTCCTCTGTGACACAGTTCTTTACGCTGACGATGGTGAGCAGATCAAGGCCCACAGCATCGTCCTGGCGGCCGCCAGCCCCATCTTCCGCGATGCCCTCGGGGTCGACAACGCTGAGCGTGCAGAGCCGCACATGATCCAGCTGCCTGGCTGTGACATCACCACCCTGGAGATCGCCCTCGGGGTGATCTACACGGGCTCGCTGGAGCACAGCGAGGGGGCATCGGCCGAGATGCTGCAGAAAGTGTTCCTTCTGCTTCAGCAGCTGGGAGTTGAGCTAGACAGAATCGACGGATGCTCTGTGACTTATATCGACAGGCAGTGATACTACTGAGACTTTGCAGTCTAACTTAGCGCAGTGTCTGAGGGTCCGAAAGTCGGAAGTTTTCTTCTTCCTTTTTCACAGTTAATCAGTATATATATGGTGCTAACTTTAGCACCGGCCTCTAATGACTAACAAAGTTATTCCTTTCAAATTCAGCTTCACTTATTTTGAACTTATTTCAGATTTTGGGCATATCTGCTACAAATATCTGATTTGTATTTGCCGCTATATTTTCACCACCATATACACCTTGCATCATAGGTATGTTGATGTTCATGACTTTCAAGCTGTGAATTACAGGAATTAGAACTCCAACTTTTTGAGCTCAAGACACTCCGCTTAATCATTGTTTCACATTTCTTCAGCATGGAGTTAAAGTGATTAGTTGTGCTGTTGGCACAGTGTACACTGTGTTCAGAAAAAAACACCCATTCATTTTGTTTCATATCTCTGTGAAAAATGTTCAGATTTCCACAAAATTTTCAGGAAATATTTAGGAGGAAACAGGTATTCCACCAGTAAAAAGTGATATTTTTTACTATTGATGACGTCATGCTGACGTCATATTTCCGTGTTTGTAAACTACAGGTTTTAGTGTAGAAAACGAACCTTTGATAATATGTTTGCGAGTGAGCAAGGGTTATGGAGCAGCAAATTTATGCAAAATGTTTCCAGACAATACGGAGACAATTGAATATTGATGGAATAAAATGTTAAAAAAATTGACATGACCGGCAGTATCAAGCCATTCGACTAATGGCAGGCAAGTGATCATTCATGCAGTGATGCAGTGCACGTATGCCTGCCAACATTAGCAAAGTTGAAGACCTCGCACTCAGTCAAAAAGATAAACCACGAAAACATTTCACAGTGAAAAATTGTGTGACAGATTAGCATATTTTGGGGTTTAGTCAGCACAATGACCAGTTGGGGTGTTTTAACATTTCACCATTGTCTGTCTTCTATGGTAAAATCCATAATTTACAAACACAGAAATATGACGTCAGTATGATGTCACCAGTAGCAAAGAATACCTAACTTTTATACACAAATGCTTGTTTCCTGCTAAACATTCCAAGAAAATTTTGTAGAAATCTGAACATTTTCCATACCGTAGAAATATTAAAAGAAAACATGAGTGGGTGTTTTTTCTGAACACAGTGTAGATTTGGAAGTTCACTTTCATGCTTAATTTTTAATTTCATTGACAAGTTTCTCATCGTTTCATTTTTTATTTGCTGTTTATAGCGTAAGAATCGGAAAGTTTAGTTTTTAATTTAACCTGCAAGAATTGCTGATATTTGTTGTATTCACACTGCTTAGATTAGACAGCGCTTTGAACAGAGAACTGCGATGTTAGTAGTTTGTGTGTTCTCATTAAGAGATAAGTTTTCTTAAATTCTTATGCTGATAAGTGGAAAGTAGCGGAGAGATAAATGCACTTGTAGAGCTGTACTTTCATTTGCTTTTTAATTAGGACTTTTAACACTGCTGGAAGCAATCTTTATGTTAATAGAATTACTGTTATGTAAGAATGTTGGATCCTGTTGCCACGTGTTGTCTTTTTTCTACACTCACATTTAGATTTAGCAACACTAAATTACACTAAGGAAGAATAAGTGTAGATAGGGTAAGTAGGGTCGGAAATGTGTTCATAGTTTAGTTGTCTTGCAGCTCCTTGGAGAAAACAGCCACACTACTTTGACTGTTTCATGCAAAGAATATTTATAATGTAATTGACTTCAATAATGCAGTTTAAAACGTCACAAACTAGGTTCTGCATTATCACATTATTACCTGCTGACAGTCTCTATGTGTTTAATTTTAGGCCGCACGGATCCGGAGGCGCCATAAAGGTTAAGATTGAGGACAAAGGTCATCGCGTTGGCCTGGTTAAGCCGGAAGATAGAGAACATGACGAGGCCGGGGCGAGTGGTAGTGTAAGTGCAGAGGAGACGGTGGTAGAAGGTGGAGGCACAAGCATACCCGCAGTACTGTCCGGCACAGACCTGGGCGGAGTCATCATAGAAAAGTCGGAGGTGGACAGTGAGATCTATGTTATAGTTGGAGGCTCGGAGGAGCAGGGAGCGGAGGGGGGAGAGATGATCATTGAGGGGCTATCGGAGTTGGAAGACGACGGCGAGGACAAGCAGGTTAACTGTCCTGAGTGCGGAAGGGCTTTCTCGAAGGTCAGTTTCCTGCAGGCACATCTGAAGTCCCACACGGGGGAAAAGCCGTTTGAGTGTGATCGTTGTGGGCGGAGCTTCTCGCAGCGGGCCAATCTGCACCGGCACTACCAGGGACACATCGGGGAAAAACCACACCTGTGTCACCTCTGTGGCCGCTCGTTTGATCACAAGGTAATCGTCACATCGTTTGACGTAAAAGCTTACTACAGCACCCTTCATCCGTAGCAGAGGTGGATGGAGGGTGGCACTATACAGTAACTAATAGAAAAAATGAAATAAGAAATAAACTGTAATGCAACACAATGAACAGATCTGTGAAAACTTTAAAACTTGTAGTTTATCATTAAGCTGTTTATTCTGTAGGTGTGCATAATGACTTCTCTGCCTCTCTGTTTGTATGTCTGTAACATTTCTCAAAAGCTTGCAGTGAACTTTGATAAATTTTTCTGAGGGTTAGAGCAATTTCCAAGTAGCCCAGTCAATCTGATGTTAAAGATAATCTGGATGCTGGAATCCATAGAAGATTTAGAACCCCAGTCATAAGTTTCATCAGTTGCAAAAGTTATCTTGGATATCGAGTGACCAGTGACTGCACTAATACCATGTGACCAGATTGTTATCGTAATAACGATTCAACGAAAGAAAAAATAAGCGTTAAAACTACTGGAATGACCTTCCAGAGATTTAGTGCATTAAAAGTGCTGTTGTGTTTCTCAAGTTAATTCCTCAACAAGCCTATGCTTGCAGTTGCAGTATGGTCATAGGCATGGATGACGGAAAATATTTTTAAAATTATTTTTTTATTTCGTGACATTTCATGTAATATTGCATAAAAAAACAACAACAACAAAAACACCACCAGTATTTATGACGGTCTAATAAAAATTTTAGTGATGGTGGTTTTTCTAGTGATGATGGTTGTCAATTAGAAGCAGAGGAATTTCTTTATGCCTAAATACGTGTACGGTGCAGTGTAACTGAACTGAACTGATACGGTTTCTTTTTTGACGAACTGACCAGTGGGCAAACAGTAATGCATTACAGTAGGCACCATTTAGTGGCATCAGTGATACATGACTAGTCAAGTATGCATCACCCGATGACTAGTGAGGTCTCACCCTGCTCGCCTATTGGTCAGTTCTTTAGTCATGTCTCAGTTCAGTTCAGTTACGTCACTCTGTACATGGCTTAACATTGTTTACAGGTGCTGCTTGGAGAGCACATGGCACAGGAGCATGGTGGGATGTCGGTGTCCGGGAAACGGTTTACGTGTCGAATCTGTCACCAGGCGTTTGCGGAGCGTGGACATCTGCGCCAGCACGCTGTCAAGTCGCACCCGGACGAACATCGCGAGGCAGTCGGAGCCATCTCCGAGGCTGACAGGCAGGGCTATTTCACTCACTTCCAAAAATAGTTATAGATAGGGTTAAAGATGTGTATAAATAGCTCTTTGCGGGAACCTGTCACAGATCTACGGAGCACCACTTGCCATGTGCCAGCCAACGCAGGTAATGGTGTCCCATCTTAACCCCAGCCATGCAGGTCAGTACTCAATTTGCTTGCCCTGTATGTACGACTTTCATCGTTGGTCATAGACAGAGATGGTGATTTTTTATGAAAAATTTTAATTTCAGTTTTATTTTCCTTTTTTCTAATTTAACATCTAAATATGATTAATCTTCATTTTTTGCCAAAATATCTGGTTGCTGTTTTTGTTTTACAAGGAATTAATTCATGTCATTTGAACTGTGTTGCTGGTGCCACACGACCCTCGGAGCTCCGCACGTGCACATGAGGATACATGGGGATACGCGTAATAATAATATTAATAATAAGATATTATAATATTAACTAGACGGCACTCGTTAGAGTGCATATCTCTGCCAAGCGAAGTGTACACAGACAGACACACGGACAGAACGGCCAATCTCATAATCTCCTCCAATTCACTTCATTCCATTGGCGGAGATAATAGTAATAATATGTGGCTTTTGGTAGGACGCATGTGTGTGACACGTGTGGGCGCGGCTACACGACGCTCGGAGCTCTTCGCATGCACATGAGGATTCATACGGGAGACGTGATGCAGTGCAGCTTCTGCGACAAAACCTACGTCAACCGCGCGCTGCTTGAACAGCATCTGAGGACCCACACTCGTGAGAAGGCGTTTGAGTGCCGCCAGTGTGGCAAGGTAAATTTTTGCTGTCATCCAGGGCTGTCTTGGCAGCGGGGTAGCGGCTGTTGCTCGCTCCACCTAGTTTGGCCCATTGGAAAAATGTTTTCTTGTCGAAAAGTTTTCTTTTGGAAAATGCTGTTACAAAAATTTCGGCTAGAAATTTACCATTTGGGGATCGCCAGGGCAGTTGCTATCTCTCTGAATTTTAGTTCGTTCAAAAATGCTCTTTTGAAAAGATTTCTTCCAGAAGACAACATTTTGGACTGGATGCTTCCACTTTGAGGGAAATTTAAATTTCGAGCACCTATAATCTTCTCTGTTGAAAATTTTTAGCAGTCTTTCTGAAAATTAGAATTTCTTGCTTCCTCCCCACTTTTTAAAATCGACAACATTGTTGGCTGTACCTACTATTTTTGTTGGAATTATGCTGCTACTGTAAAAAATTGTGTTAATCTTTTAACAGTGTTAATTTCTTTGTTTTGATTAATTTCTGAACATGCTAATTAACATGTTAATTCAACAGCTCTGGTTACAAGAATGCACTTGCAGTGAATGTGCACACTCATAGCTTACACTTAGAAAAGTTCTATGTTTGCGTTATTATCATGCGCTCCCCTAGCCATCGCATTTCTGTTTGTACATCTGTCTGTCACATGGGTGGATCAGTCAAAAACGGTGCAAGCTAGAATCACCAAATTTTCGTCGAAGGCTTCATGGAAGACCGTAGTTTCAGGAACCGTAAAGCTTTTCCATAAATTCGAAGGGGGTCACTTCGAACGAAGGTGCTAAATGAGAGGGGGTGGGAAAAATTTGCGATTTTTGGCCAATAAGTCACCATATCTCAATAACAGTGCTAGATAGAGCCTAGGTTACTAATTATCACTAATAGGAAGTCGTACACTGGCTCTTGATTACCGATACCACCGAATTCAATGACCTTGGATGACGTTGAATGCCAACGCTAGCTGAGAGTGCCCATGTACCTTCACCGTCGCACATTAGCTGCTCAAGTTTCTTTGCGTTTGTATGGTCTTCGCCACAGGTCTACGCTGATACTGCCTAGTGCATACTAAGTTGCACGCCATGGCACGTGCACGTGCTGCCTCTAATCAATCTACCATTTGCGTCTGATAGTCAATTACTCGCCAGTGACTGATGGCTCAGATTGAACAAATTACATTAAGCAGCAGGAAAGCACGCAGCAAGCTTTGCAATAAACAGTGTCTACTGTGAGAAAGAATGAAAGAATCTGACATTTAATCGATGATGAGTGGCAGTGCCTAGACAGTGACACCAGCCACCCACACCCGCTGCGTTCCTTGTCCTCCATGCAGCAGGCGACCCGTCATGTGTACGACTCGCCTTTCTCCCCCACTTCGCGGTGCCCACAGCATCAAGTGCATGCCTGCAGGCTGACACCTGTGATGTTGTGCCTGGTGCCTGGGGCGTTCAGGCAGCAGCAGCGGCGGCGGCGGGCGTCACCTTTGCAGATATGCTAAGGTCGCCAGTCGGTCGCGTCGAATCCCGGGAAAAGAAATTCTCCTATGAAGAAATAAAATTCTCGATAATTAACATTCCTAACAAGCACTAGTGACGAGCTTTTCAGTCATATCAACATTGATGATTTTGAAATACCCTGAACTTAAGGGTTTTTTTTATTGATTTTTGCTATCTTCGGCTGCAGCGCACACTCCAAGGATGAACTGCGACAAAATGGCTGGAGATAGACTGACAGTTTGCGAACAGGGACTGCAATAGACTTTCATGCATCTCGTGAGCATTAGCTCAAATTTTTTATTTTCCAAGCTGGTTGTGTGATGTCCTTTGTTGATTTATTTTATTACGCGCGAAAACAGCTACTGCTTTCAGCGCGTCTTAGCCGTCGCAATTCTGTCTGTCTGTCTGTCTGTTCGTCTGTCACACGGGTGGATCAGTCAAAAACGGTGCAAGCTAGGATCACCAAATCTTCACCGTCGGCTGCCTGGAAGACTCTAGTTTCAGGAGCCGTAAAGCTTTTCCGTAAATTCGAATGGGGTCACCCCGAACAAGGGTGCTAAGTAAGAGGGGGTGGGCAAAATTTGCAATTTTTGGCCAACAAATCGCTGTATCTGAGTAACAGTGCAAGATAGGGCTTAGGTTACTATTAGTCACTAATAGGAAGTCGTACACTGGCTCTCTATTGGCGCTGAATTCACTGACCTTGAATGACCTTGAACGCCGAAATAGGGGTTTTTATGGATTTTTTTGGCGATTTCGGCCTGCAACACAAGTCTATATCATTCACAAGGTGGCGCCACGCTACTATTGTTATGCGATCCAGATAGAGAATTCGGTATTTGCATATTAACTCAGCGTGAACACCCCAATTTTCAGCTCAACTGTGAACTGCAACTGCTATAAGCTTTCGCGCATCTCATGTGCATTAGCTTCCTGTTGGTTTGCGTGTCAGTTGGCAGGATTACACAAACAGTAACAGGCAGATTTGGCTGGAATTTTCATGGATGGTTACGTTAGATATTTCCCAACTTTGTGGTAATTGCATTTCGGTGGTGCTGCTGCCTGGTGAAGACAGTGGAAAAAGTGACCGATATAGCATTGTAAGAAGTTTGCATTCCCTGAGTGACCTTCTAATAATAATTGTCAATATTATTATTTTTACTGTTACTAATATTACTACTGTTATCGCAGGCAGTCATCTACAAGAATGCACTGACGGTTCACATGCGAACAGACACAGAAGAAAAGCCGTTTGTGTTATTGCTATTATATATGTGTTGTTATTATTATTTTTACTGATGTTACTGTTGTTATCCGGCAGGCGTTCATCTACAAGAATGCACTGACGGTTCACATGCGAACTCATACAGGAGAAAAGCCGTACGTTTGTGCAATCTGTCACAACTCTTACTCGCAGTTCGGCCATCTCCAGTCACACAAGAAGACCCACACAGGTGAGTACTAGTAAATGTTTGAAGGCTCTTTTGTTCTGTTTTTTTTTGTGTTGCATACATACTATGCCTCAAGATTAAAGCATTGTCATCAGACAGAAATGTTTTGCAGCAAACATTCTCATATTTTTGATGTTGATGCGAATAATGGTTAATAATAATAATACGCGGTAATAATTTGCCAGCATTTCTCTCGTTTTGCTGTGCGCTATAGCTCCATGTCATTCAGGAAAACAGTCTCTTGATTCCAGTTAAACACCAGACCTCTGTGTTGTTTGATCTTTAGTTTTTTCTTTTCTTAGATACTTTCTTGGGAGTGTTTCCAAGAGCCGAAATAAGAATGATAACGAAGTTGACGTTGTTGATGTCAGGGGAGCGTCCGTATCAGTGCTCGGCCTGCGGCAAATCCTACCGTCAGCGCGTGGACCTGCGACTGCATCTGAAACGCGTCCACCACGACAGCTCGACGGCGATGATACTCAAGAAGTCGGAGTCAGTCCCGGCGCTGGTCATAGAGCCGGGCGATAGTTCCATCGACAGTTCGGCCGAGGCGACTGAACTAATCCTCGACGATTCCGCCGCCGAGTGACGATGTCAGGACTTGGCAGAATTACAGCGAATGATCTATGATAGTAGCATGTTGCCAGAAGAATTCCCTGCGCTGTCTTGATCCTGGTATCCGGCCAATGCAATGCAGTGCAACAAATGCAAGAAAGTATGCAGTAAATGCAGCTTTGGCACAAGAAAATTTGCAAGCAGACAGAGTCGGGCAGATCTAGGCATATTCAGCATGTTTGGCTAAAAGGGAGGGAGGGGCTCAGAGCCTACAGGCCAGAGAATTTTGAACAACGATGCAACATTTTCCGGCCCATACAACTGCAATTGTGGGGCATCTTTATGGCGAGTTGCAACATTTAAAATTTCACCTGGTACAGCGTGACACTCTCTAGCTTTCAAGTGCAGAAAGGAGTGTCGGAAATTGGGCAGCAGCAGCAAAACTGCATGCAGTTGTAAGTTTTTGTACGTTAATGTTGGAAAATTTGTGTATTGGGGCCCCATATTTTTACAGAACAGGGCCCCTGGTTAAAATCTGCAAGAAAGTACATGATGAATGCAGCTGTCGCAAGCGATGGAGTGGCCAAAATTGCAAGCATGGAATTGGAAGCAGGGTCTATTCTTGCATTGCATTGGATGGAGACCAAGCTTTAGGTTGATTCTTCTGTGCTCACGGCCTCCCGTTTACTCTGCATCGTTGCGACGAAACTTTGTTTGCTATTATATGAAATGTTAGCTAATAATAAGATGTGTAGGCAAAAATGCAGTGCAAAGAAATAAACTGACATTACAGAGAGTTTGGAACTGAATATCTTACTGCCAAGTGACTTATAGTATTGCTCTGAGACAATTACTTTATTATGCTGTCCGTTCAATTGCCACCTTTGTAATTCGTTTTAGTATTTTCATATTAGTTGCCATAGTTTGACTTCTTGAAAAAGTATTAACATCCGCTTAAGTACCTTTTATTCACGCAGTGCACGTTATTCATTGTTTGTGCTGGGTTCGATCTTTTGGAGGATGACTAGAGACATTTATTGTAGTGAAATTCTCACACTTAGTGTGATATTTACTGTAAAACATTTTTCATGCACATGAAATTTTTGCGAATAGTGGCAGTAACGAGTCTTTATCTCGTAATTTGTTTTATGCATTTACTAATTAATGTTAGAAATTCTGCACATTGCCACTGTCTCTGGACAATATAGACTTGTGTGTTATACCACGGTCCCACATAACTATATTCTATCTGCTGCTAAATTTTCTTAGATTTTTATCTAATTGGCTTATTTCTCAGAGTTAGTGCAGCCTGGGCTGCGTTGCCGAGAGAGAAACTTAGAAATTGCTGGAACATGTTTTTTTGCTTTTCCAGTCACCTTGTCGTCAGTTTGAGTTTCTGGGAGCACCGTGTAAGTGTACATTTGTTCAATGTTGGTGGATGAAATCTGATTAAATTATTTGAGTATGAAATATCGACTTGTTTCTGATACACTCATGTTGGCGACTATCGAGTGCAAGCACAGACTTGGTGAAACAAAACTGTTGTGATAGTTATTTTATGCGTGTACATTTAGTAACCATTTATCTAACAGGCAGTCAACGATGCACATAGTTTTTGCATTTCTCATCTCACTTTTAGCAAATAATGATACAATGAATTCACTGGCCTTATTTTTTTGCAGGGTCTGCAAGCAGTTAATTTAGTTGTGAAACAGATACAGTAAGTGATATAGATGTGTGCTGTTATCGAAATATGACTTCCGTTTGGTTTTCGGTTCGGTTTTTTTTTTAAAATGCAATTTTTGGTTTTTACCATATGATACTTAGTGGTAGTATACTGTATTACTTTATTATTATGGTCATCTATAGTAGCCATCTTTTACTCTGTGTATGATGTCGAAAATTATGCACGCTACTGCATGTGCTGACTGCTGTAATGGTCCAACAAATCATAGGTCGAATTGTTTTAAACTAAGTCTAGAGAAAGCTGACATTAAAAGTGTAAAAACTGAAACCAGCAGTTCCGTTTCTTAGTTTTCGGTTGTCAAAATTTAATGCTTGTTTGGTTTTGATCTGGTTCGGTTTAAAAAACGAAAACCAACATTCTCAACGGATTCCACACACCCCTAAAGTGCTGGACAAAAATCTACTGCTGTAATCTAACAGAACTTTGTTATACAAGATGTAGCACAGATTTTTGAGACCAACTGCAAGAAGGATGGACATCCAATTCGCCATTCTGCAATGTTTTTTTTTGCTAAGTGAATCAATAATGTAACGTCAGAACTCAAAAAGTCACCATTAAAAGATGAAAGTGAACTAAATTTAATTTAGTATTATTAATTGCACGACAAATATAAACCTTAAAACCTAAAGTTTTGTATACATGCTGCCCTTACAGTCCTTAACAAGTGGCATACGAAGCCAAGGGGGCCCTCCTCCCAATTCCCCAGACAAGACAAAAGCATACCGGCACGTTTAAATTAACTGCACTAAACATGCCAATTTGGTCAGTTGACTTGATTCCAAGGGAAATAATTTAAATTGTGCACCAGATCTAATATTTCAAAGCTGCAGTGCAACAAATTCGACTTCAGCTGGGGCTCCCCCTGCTGCGATGGGGGAGCTTACAGTGCTCCACCAGACTTCCTATCAGCTGGATTTTAGGCAGTGGTGGTTTTAGGCCAGGGCCGGGGGAGCACAGGCCCCCAAGTCTGCCCCCTCCCGAGTTTTGCTCCAGGCCCACTAGTTTAAATCGTGACCATCCAAGATAACACAAATATATCTGATTTCTGTGTTTTCAATTTTTTTGGGGGGAAGTGGGCAAATTTGCGGCTTTCATTGAGCGTCCAAAACCAAAAGTGCTTGAGCTTCAGGTCAGTGTACCCTTCACCATATGGGCTCTGCCCCATGGACCCCACCGGCCGGGTGCTGTCCCATTCCCATACCCTCGTTATAGGCTTGCGCTACCGCGCTCGACACGGGGCCGTGCCCCAGATATTGTGGGCTAAAACCGCCACTGATTTTAGGGATCCTACTTCTAAAAAAGAGTGGGGGAAGGAAGAACGGGAAAAGCAGAACTGGGAAGAGTAAAGAGAAAAAAGCGGAGAAAGGGGGAAAAGGGAAAGAATGGAGAAAGAATGAAAGGTGAGACCCCCAGCCCTCACACCAGTTCACATTTCTGGATGCCACAATCCTTGGCTATTCTGTCTGTCTCTGTGATTTATTAATAATCGGCATATAGGGCTATGATAATCAGTATTGTACTTGTAGAGCACTTGGCGCGAACGAGAATGTACCTTGGACATTTGGGAGTCATACATCGGGTGATGACTACGTATTAGTGTTGTTTTTGATCGTGTAGAAGTGCAGTAAATAAGGTATTTTTAGCAGTTATAACTCAACAATAGGAAGAATAATGGTGGTAGACGACTAAAAACACTCAGCGTGCATGAAGTAGCGCCAGAATTCAGTCGGCATAGGGTCATGAAGAACGCCATAGATCGTCTTGTCAATAATTTTTTTTCCGTTTTTCAATGGCGGATCAAAAGTGTCTATGCCATTTTTTCCCAATCTGTGTTTAATTTTCCGACGCTATGGATCATTCAAATGTTGTCAGCTGACGCAGTTATGTTCGTTGTTTTTTGACAACCTTATCTGTGTCGTTAATGATGGAAGAAACGCTGCCAGTGATGTACCCGTGCCATTCAGTTCGGCCTGTTTGTTCATGGGCCGGATTGTCTGCACAGATAAAGTACGAGGGAAACTCTTTCAGTGTCTGGTAAATAAACAGTATCATAGTATGTGAGGTCAAGTTCTGCTGAGACTTTAGTTTTAGACCAAAGTTTACCTAAGACACTGGACTTAGTCTTTTCAAAACTTGACTTCACCCAAGGCCTGTTCTCAGTTACGGGTCCTCCTGCAACCCATTAGACTGCTGGGAATCTGGTCTCTGGGCATCATTTTAATGATCACCACAGCGGCCTGCAAGCCAATGTAAAAAGTAGGTCATTGACTGACAGTGTGTGTGCGTAGTCACATAGTTACCAACCAGTGAACGCACACTATTGGATTGTGCACAAGGTGTGGTGGCTCAGGAAAAGCTGACTGAGAGAGCTAACCAATTGGCAGTTGGATGTCGCTTATAGAAAATCTGTGCTGTAGATGAGAGTCGACAAACTTATGTCAATTAATCATAATGGCGCTCATGACCAGAATTAAACAGCTTCGTCACACGACCTAGCACAGGCCTTGACCTTATTCGTGCCCGGTTTTTGAAACTAGGGGAAAACCTCAGATTATATAACCCGAGATTAGAGATTTACCTCGGAGTTAAATCCTGGTGTAACTGCATGACGATGATGATGAAGATGCTGATGTTTGCGCTGTAGGTTCTGTCGAGATGTTTTCTCTGTCGCACGTTCTGCAGACAGCCGAGACGTTGCTCAGCTACAGGAATGAGGATTTTCTCTGTGACACGATCCTCGTTGCTAAGGACTGCCGGCTGAAGGCACACAGCGTAGTGCTAGCCGCTGTCAGTCCTATCTTCAAGGCAGCTTTCTGCACCGGCGCATTTCCCAGTGGAACATTTCAGGTTCGTCAGGGTTTTAATTAACATTTATTCATAGTAGAGTTAACAAGTTTTAAACAATAAGCATGGCTAGGGAGCACTGGGATCAATAACCCACAAGAATCCAAGATTTGCAGAACATCAAAAACTGAATCAAATTGCATTCGACTTGAACTGTATCACCACCACTAAAATACACTTAACAGTCATTTTGGAAGAGAAGGGAAGGGAGGAAAATGCAGAAAGTAGGGGCCTTAGGAAAGCATCCCCAAGCCAAACTCCTGGCTACGCCTATGTTTTAGCATGTTTTTTTGATTTTTCAATGTTAAATAACAAATGTTGAACAGTCCGTGTGAAGATTTTGGTGATTTGAAATAATTGTAGGCAATATACAAAAGCAGAGGTGTTACCGCTAAAATGATAACCATTTTTGTCATTTACATTCATCTGCGTAACTTGTGTATGGTGACAAAAATGCCGTACAACAAACCACTGATTTACTCTATGCATCAAGTTCAACATGTACAAATATTGTTGATCTTTTTTCTTATAAAGACACATTTTTCGACATTTTTACGCGCAACAGCAGCTACTGCTGTAGCACGTCTTAGCCATCGCAATTCTCTCTGTCCGTTCGTCTGTCTGTCTGTCACACGGGTGGATCAGTCAAAAACAGTGCAAGCTATGATAACCAAATCTTTACCATTGGCTGCATGGAGGACTCTAGTTGCAGGATCAATAAAGCTTTTCCATAAATTTGAAAGGAGTTACCCCGAGTGAGGGCGTTCTGGCGACTGCAAATTTTGTTTTACTGGGCTTTCAAATATGCACCGCTGTTGCACGTTCCCCTTTGCGTTAGCTGGGCTTTTGTTGTTAAACATTTCCCGTAACGTTTATTGCATCTGTGTTTCAGGTGGATTTGCCAGATGTGGATTCGGAGGTGCTTCAGACGGCGTTGGATTTCATTTACACGGGAGAGCTGATACTTCCATCCCCCACCTACGCTTCGGCCAATCAGCTGTCTGTGCTCTTCTCCACACTAAAAGATCTTGGCCTTGATATCGAGAAGCTCAACGGAAGTGAATTGAAGTTCAGAAGGTAGCGTAAGCTTTGAATTTTGGGATTATCTTTAATCTTTTTTTCCTTAGGTTGCCTGTTTCTAACTTGCTGTTGTCATGCAGAATTGTGCACAGCTGAATGGCGCCATACTAGTCTGGAACTCAAAAATTGGGTCAGTTAAGTGAACGAAAGATCAGTGGGCCAGTGCGATCAAGGCTACATTCACAGTTCAGAATTTCATGCGCTTCACGTGTCTGTTATTATTTTTCATCTGTCAATCACATTTGAGGTTGAATTTGTTGATAAGTCACCTGATTTGACTGACTGCATGTGATATTAGCTTGTCAGGCCTGGCACTATTGAAATTGGAAAATGATGATGGAAATGCAGCTGGTATTAATGTGGTAGATCTCTGAATAAAAGTACCTTACTTGTAGCTGTTTATATTTGACATTACATACTGACGAACTCTGCTGTGTGTGTGTTTCAGTGACGCAAAGAACACGCGATTGGACGGTGGCGAGTCGATGAAAGTGTTCCCGGGCAAGAGCCAGCAACAGCGCCCGAAGAGCGTTCTGGACGATTCCGATACCAGCTTCTCCACGGACCCTGACCTTTCTGTCTCGACCCTGACCTTCGGTCGACCGGAAGTCACAGCGAGCGGCAGTGTCAAGAAGGACGACGATGATTGGAACTGGAATGATGTGACCTCGGACAATGTCCGTCTGGATAAACACCCCGGATCAACCGCCGTAGGCTCGGACGAGGACGTTCTCGTGAACCTGACCACCGCTGACGACGACGATAAGATTGACGATGATGACGAAGATGACATCGCGAAGATGCAGAAGGAAGATGAGGGCTGCATGCTCATTGAGATGACCACCGGGACTGAGGGGGAAGAAGATGGTGGTGGAAAGTTCGTGGTAGTCTCTCCGCAGTCCGGGGCTCTGGAAAGCTCATCGTTGGGAAAGCTGGAAGGATTGGGTTCTGGTGATGCGGCAATGGCTCACAAGTGTAAGAGCTGTAACCGGCAGTTTGCGCGGAGACAGAGTCTGGTCCGCCATGAGAAGACGTACCACAGCGGATCAGCGTCAGTGGCGGTGGGTGAACATGTTTGCCAGCTGTGTAGCGAGGCGTTCACCCGACGAGCGGATCTCGACAGCCACATGGCGATGAAGCACGTGAACCAGCCGTCAACCAGGTTGGTTCTAGCACTGATTGTTGCTGTTGAGATAGTCGTGTGTAATACAACATTCTAGTGTGCTATAAGTGAGTGTTGAATAAACTGTTGGCCAGTGTACAATAAGTGTTGGTTAGACAACTCTCTGGAGTGTTCCAGACAGTTGTTTAATTCACATTTGTGGCATAGTTATTATCTCCACCAAGGTGAACGTAGTGAACATAGGAGGAGATTCTGTCCGTCATTCTGTCTGTCGTTCCGTGTGTGTGTGTGTGTATATACATGATGTCTAATAATAGCAATGATCATTGCACCAACAGCACAAGCAGCAATGCCAGCTATTACTTTTCCCTCCCTCTGCCGTGAAGCGGCTCTTCCTTTTCCTTCCCCTTTCCTTGTCATGGGTGTAGTTGTAGTAGTAGTTAGTAATGTTTAAGTCACTTCACTTGGCAGAGATATGCACTCTTACATGCTTGCCTTCTAGTTTGGTCATTCGTTTGGTCACGCTCAACACATCATCTCACCGTAGACAGTATAGTAGACTTAGTGCGCATTGCACCAACCATACTTAAATTTAAGTACATGCCTAACCACTGTACTTAGCAGGAAGTGCATTGCACCAACACCATTTAAGCAGGAGGCCAGCCTGCTTAAACGTCACTTAAAAATAAGTGGCCAAACTTGCCCGCTTAAATTTAAGCAGCTGGCAAAAGTGAGACAGACGCCATCTTTACGTAGCGAACTGTGACAAAGTTATCATCCTAAATTGACGATTTTAGGTAACGGTTGATATATACCATAAACAAAAGCGAAGAAAACTGGCAAATAAACATGGATAATGCTGTCTGTCATTGAGTATTTACAGCTGAGATCGTTTTAAGTGAAAATGAATCACTTGTAAACAGCAGTGCAATGGCACGTACGAGTTCAGCGTAGTCTACACAGTTTATTTTCTCCGGTTATGTTATATTCGTTGTCAGCCAAATATGTATCGGTCCATATTCATGTTCATTCACGTATATTCGATCTGAATATTACACTTCACTCAAAAAGTATACTGTTCTGAAATTATTTCAATTTATGTGTGGCATTTCGAGCGATGCCCACTGTTGTCAACGAAGCGTGGTTGCAATTAATAGGTCATCAAGGAAATGCTGTCATCACATGATCGGAATTAGCCAATGGCAGGCATCGTTACAATTAAGTATGCCACTTAGCTAAGTGATGTGCGGATTGTGTTGGTGCAACAAAATCGATTTAAGTATCTGGTTAAGTACCACTTTAATTCAAGTGGTACTTAACTAAGTACGTACTTAAAATTGGTTGGTGCAACCAGCTCTTAGGCAGTATAAGTGCCAGCATGGAATAATAGTATTACTGAAATAGTTCCAAAATATTTAACTGATTTCTCAACTCTTTAAATTCAGGGTGACCACTTGTCTGGAAAACCTGGAAATGTCAGGAAATTTGAAACATGTCAGGGAAATGTCAGGGAAAAAATCTTGTCAGGGAAAAGTGTCCCAAAACTGCCATCGCAATTTGCGTTCAACTCCATTTTTTCTTTTCGCTTCACTCGCAGACTTGTACTTCCATACTTTTAAATTTGCGGTGCCAGTAAGCCGCTTTTGTTTGCTTTTATTGTTTAAACTGCACTAAATTTGGTCAGTTAATCCTCTGGAAAATAATTAAAATTGTTGCCAGTAGACGTTATATCGCTACTGTTGCAAGGGGTGATACTCCATCTATGTTCCCTTAAAATGTCTGGAAAAGTCAGGGAATTTGATCATGACTGGAGAGTGGCAACCCTGTAAATTTGCAATGTTTAAATAGTATTTACCAACAGTGTAGTGGAGACCGATCTGCCATTTGAACTTGGTATTGTCCATATCTTGCTGATTATTAACCGATTTTCAAAATTCTTTCACTGGCACACTTTCTATACAGTTGGCAATTAAGTAATTATCGAGTATCTCACCACATCATAACTGCATCACTACAGTACACTGTGAAACACAGATTGTCAAAAGTCACTAAAGTCACAATAATACATGTGGACAAATTATTTTTTGAAACAATTTTTGACTGAGTTTTTTATTAAACAATGTATAATTTTAGACACATTTCTTGTGTTTGTAACCAAAAGGAGACCACCTTATTGTAAATAATAATTTTTAGTGCAGTGACAATACATTTGTGATGTAACCTGCCATTTAGCAAGACAATGAAGACAAGGGTCTGGCTATGAATATATACCAGTTCAAAAATACAATTCATCGAGAATTTTGTCAAAATTTTCAAAGATAAACTGCAAGAGGGACTTCATTACTAAAAAGATTTGGGAAACAATAAGCAATCCAAAGCCCTAAGACTGGCTGACTGAAGCGTGCACGTACGGAAGAGAATGTGACCACAGTCACCACTGTGGATGAAATGGTTGGCTTACTAAACGGAGACCAGAAACAAACACATTGTTGAACTAGCCAGATATCCAAAAAGATGGGTTTAACACAGTGTAGCTCGTTCAGATTATTTATCGTGAGCGTGGGCTGAAGTGTCTTTCATTTTCCAACACGCTTTTTCCTGTTATTGTTAGCTTTTCTTGTATTTACATTTCACAAGGTAGTGTAGCGACACAATTGTGCCAGTGAAAGAATTTTGAAAATCGGTTTTAATAATTGGCAAAGATATGGACAATACCAAGTGACATTTTTTGAGACACAGTGTATACTTTTCCTGACATGGCTGCAGGTCTGTGGTGCGGTGCTCGACATGTCACAAGCAGTGCACGAGCCTCACTGAGTTCAACGCTCACCTCGAAGAGTCGCCTGACTGCGCCTCGGGCGCCGACGTCGGTTCCCGCATCATCTTTGCGGCGGACTCGGACGAGATAAACTACCGGCCATTCCTGTGCGATATCTGCGGGAAGAACTTCTCCACGGCTCTGGCACTTCGCATGCATCACAAGCTCCACACTGGGGAACGCCCATTCGCCTGCACGACGTGCGGGAAATCCTTCGTCCAGAAGATCCAGCTGACGCAGCACGAGCTGCGCCACCTCGGGATCCGCCCGTTTGCGTGCACCATCTGCAACCGGACGTTCAGCCAGAAGGGGCAGCTGACGCAGCACCACCGACTGCACAGTGGAGATCGGCCGTTCGTCTGCGAGTGTGGGGCCGACTTTCTGTCCAAAGCGATGCTCTCGCAGCATCGGAGAACCCACAGTGGGGACCGCCCACACGTCTGCGCGACCTGCGGGCGTGCCTTCGCGTACAAGGAGAGCCTGGTGGTCCACATTCGGACCCATACCGGCGAGAAACCGTTTGAGTGCGCCATCTGTGGGAGCCGGTACACCCAGTCGCACCACCTGAAGGGTCACCTTCGGACCCACACGGGAGAGAAGCCATTCGCGTGTCATCTCTGCGAGAAGACCTACAAAAACCGCGTCGATCTGAGGTTCCACTGCACGCGCGTTCACAACGTCGACATCACGAAGCGTCACGCTAAGCCTTCTCCGATGCAAACGCCTCCGAGTGCAGTACTGACTCCGGTCATGACCCTGTATCCCTGAGCCTAGTGGCGTCGTGGTAGCTGGGGTTAGGACTTCGAATTTCAGCCCAAATTGGAAAATTTTGTTATTGCGGGAACATTATATTGCAAAAGTACAAAGTTTGGAGCTGGAAGTTTCCTACCTTCTTCGGGGAATCTAAGGGGGGAAGTTCCTTTTTTGAGCAACCATGATCTTCGCTATTGGAAATTTGCAGTTGCCTCTCAGAAAATTGCAACTTCCTGCTGACCCCCAACGTTTGTGATGCACGACACCACCGCTGTGTGCGCGATAAAAACTTCACTGTCGGAATCTCGAGAAGACATTACTCTGGCTCCACTCCAGCTTGCATGTTATAGGATATGACTTGTAGGTAGGGTTGATCTTGATATTGTACACAGCACTGACCAACCACAGTTTAGAGATTGAAAACTTTGCCGAAAGATTGCACTTGATGTGGGTGAACAGCATGAGACTTGAGGCGTATACAAAGCAACAGAAATGAACCGATCTCACATAGTACACTTTGCGATATGGAATAAAATGATTTAAAATGAACTGTCAGCTTGTTAACCTTATACAGTCTGATACAATGCAACTGAAACGGACTGAACTGACATACTGTACTGAGCTGAGATTATTGGTCTTTTAATTTCTGTCACTTTGTAAGCACATTCAACGTGCCATCACTGAATGCTGCTCTGCCTGTTGCAATACATTTTCTCGTAGTGTTGTCTGTCGTCCGTCACATTTGTGCACCTTGCTGAAACTATTCAATGGATTTAGATGACATTTGGCAGGTACGCTTGTGGGAACTAAAAACACATTTTGTCAGATGACCACCAGGGGAAAGGAAGATTTGTGAGTCAAAGCCTCAGCCAAAACATGCAGTTGCTTCTGACTTACGAAGACTATTTATCGTTCACTAGGTGGCAGCTTGATCAGCGATGCCACTCTTTGTAAAATTACTTTGATCCTTGTTCGACCACATTCACTTTGTTCTTCAGTAATAGAATTTTGCTTTTTACTTTAGTGCCAGTATTTCGTTGTACGCTGGTTTGTTAGTAGTCCACCGAATGAGCAGGTGAGATTGGATCTACAGTTATTAAATAATTTCACTGCTTGCTAAGTTCAGTTTGATTATACTGTGCAGTGTTGATTAGACGTAAGGCTCTGTTCATGTCGAGAAAAGTTGTGCTTTGATAAAAAGTGAATAACAAATTAAAGAGCTTTCATAATGTATAGCCTATAGGCTGTTGTGCCGTGTTCATAGCGACGAACTCGACTAGACTCAGCTGGCCAGTCGAGTCGAGGCGAGTTGACAAAGTGTTCATAGCGAACTCAACTTAACCTGGCTCAACTCAACTGGGAAAGCTCAGTTTTTGTCAGTTTTCGACGTTCTTACAGTGCAGACTCAGTTGAGTTGAGTTGCTTAGGAATTTTCAACGCTAAGCATTGCAAACATTATACCGCCAATATGAGTCCAATAGGCCTACGCACTTTACGTAAAAGGAAAGCCATTGCAGTTATAGCTTATTCTATCGAACTTCATAAGGAAAAGAAACACACAGAGGACATGTGAAAGAAAGCCTTTTCACACGGCATATGTTTGATTACGTGCAAAGCGAGTATTGTTGCAAGTGTGAACGCCGTGCTGGCATTATGGTTTTGGTTTAGTAACCATCACTCATTTCATCACCAAATTCCACGCACTGGAATGGAAAACTGGGCCATAACAGTTGAGTTTGAGGCTATGAACAAGGCTTCAGGTTAGACAGATAAGCAAGTTGTGTATTTGCTGTTCCGATCATACAAGGTGTGCCAAAAAATGACCCAACTTGTTTTTGTCAGAACTTGGAGTATGCCTTACACAATTCTATCGTCCTGGCTATCCGTATGCCAGAAATTATCAAATTTGGTGCAGATTTGACGAAGTTCTCGCAGAAATAATTTGGATCATTTTTTGGCACACCCTGTATAGTTTATTTACAGTGTACGAACATGTTTGTAATGTAACTGCTGGCGTATTTCTATTATGAAATGTTGGTGGTTGACCAGCTTGACTTTCTGATGATGGCATGTTGTCATCACAATCACAAGTCAGAATTTATTTGCAAATATTTCAACTTAACTATAAACAAACATGCTAATGCCTGTGTTAAACAAGAAATTTGAGCAAAGCTCACGAGACGCGTGAAAGCCTATAGCATTTCCAGTTCAGTAGTTATAGTTTCGAAAATCGCATATCATTTGGACTCGGCCCCTCGGGACCATAGTACACTTCGGCCATAGGTGCGTGTGGCGTTGGCGACGGTGGCGCCTCCTTGTGAATGATATAGACTTGCGCAGCCCGATATCGCGAAAAAAATCCGTAAAACCCCCTATTTTGGCGTTCAAGGTCATCCAAGGTCATTGAATTTGGCGCCAATCGAAAGCCAGTGTACGATTTCCTATTAGTGATTAATAGTAACCTAGGCCTTATCTTGCACCGTTACTGAGATACAGCGAGTTATAGGCCAAAAATTGCAAATTTTGGCTACCCCCCTCTCATTTAGCGCCCTCGTTCGAGGAGACCCCCTTCGAATTTATGGAAAAGCTTTACAGTTCCTGAAACTAGAGTCTTCCGGGCAGCCGACGGTGAAAATTTGGTAATTCTATCTTGCACCGTTTTTGACTGATCCACCCGTGTGACGGACGGACAGACGGACAGACAGAATTGCGATGGCTAAGATGCGCTGAAAGCAGTAGCTGCTTTCGCGCGTAAAAACTAATCACAAGCTTATCTAACTTATGTAGTCAGTCCTTATAAACATGCTCAGCACCGGATGCAATGCAGTGTTATTAAAATATAAAAGGAAAGTCACCAATCTGAATTGAATACACGCTGAAGTACAGAACAAGAAGTGATTTTTCGTGACCCCCCCCCACAACCTTTTTATGTGCATTTTCCAAGATCAGTTTACAGGACTGCTTAATCGAATGGACATCAAACATGTCAGATTTTCATACATTCACTAAATCAATTACACAGTTCATAATTACACAATGATACTAAACAACAGAATGAACAGAGTCTTTGGCTAGGATAAAAATGGACAAAAATACACTTGAACAAGAAGAAATTATACTGAAATAAAAATGGAAGACATGCTGTCAAACTCAAATGAACTGAAATGTTAAGAAACTTATCAATTCCAGTAACAGCCCAGTTGTACAGTAGTTACTGCAATTGAGTAATAGTAGCAGCAGGAGCAGCAGTAGTTGTTGCAGTTATGCTTGTTGTAGTAGCAACAGTAGTAGTAGTTGCTGTTTCTGTCGCGGTTGTACAACTTCAAAAAAGTATCCCCGACATTTTCGACTGTAACTTGAAAACCAATTACCAGATTTTGATAATTTTTCGTACAAATATTCCTGACGCAACTTGCCATCAAATGACCATTCAGTTTCCCACCTCACCTTACGTTTGTTCCTGCACTACCCGGGGTGAGCACAACCAGCGAAATATCATTTTTTATCCAATGCGATGTGATTGCTTAATTAACATAACACGTAAAAACACACTTTATTCATATTTCTGACACTATGGCTGACATTTCATCCAGTTGTCCATTTTTCAACTGCCTACAGTAAAATTGCTTGAAGTGTTGGCCCACTATGTGAACACAGGCAAAGAGACGCTTTCTCCATTCATTGACAGCAGTGTCAATAATGTTCTGCTCCAGACCAATCCAGGCTCTATCAGTCACTTCTTGACTTTGCAAACATTCCTAAACTTTATCTGGTAGACGCTGCTCCTGCTGTTGGGGCCAATAAATTAGGATAGATGGAATTTATTGACTTTTTATTCATTTTAACACATATTATGCTTGCTGTGCTTTCCCGAGGTTGTGCAAAAGCAGACATTGGGTGAGGTGGAAACTAAAACATTTTTTAATAGCCAGTTGTGACGAAAATATTTCTGCCAAATACATGTATTACTACAATCTGATAATTTTTATTTAAGGCACAACTGATAATGTTGTGGATGTTTTTTCAGGTTTTTTTTTACTTTAACACATATTTCGCTTGATCTGCTTTCCTTAGGTAGTGCAGAAGCATACACTAGGTGAGGTGGGAAACTGAACGGTTATTTGATAACAAGTTGTGTCAGGAATATTTGTACCAAAAATTATTAAAATCTGGTAACTGGTTTTCAAGTTACAGTCGAAAATGTCAGGGATACTTTTTTGAGACAAAGTGCATAATCAGCAGTAGTTGATTCGTACTAATAAACGTCAGGGCTCCAATAAAAGCCAAGAAGAGAGGGGGATATATGTCAGATGTTCAAATAAACGCCAGAGGGCACAAGTTTCCATAATCAGCTGTCCAATCTGTAACCATCTGGTTTGATGTCGGCAGCAGCAACTGCCACAGCTACCATATCCATGCCACCACTGATGCCTACATCACCATCAGGTCCGTCACGCTGTCGTCGTGGCGCCGGCAGACTAACGTGGTGCTTTCTAGCACAGTGCTTCTTCAGGCTGCAAAGGCTCTTGTAGAAGCTGCGCTTACAGAACGGGCAACAGAACGGACGAGCGTTTGTGTGGGTGCGCAGGTGAGTCGACAGGTGGATCAGCTGCCGGAAACTACGACCACATATCTACAGCGACAGATGCAGTGAGATCGATCGTTAGTTAAGAAAGTAGACCGCAGGAAGCTGCAGTTATCTGACAGACAGCTACAAATATCCAACTGTGGGTGCTCAAAAGTTCAATTCTGTCCCAAAATCGGGGATTTTCAGCCCCAAATTGTGTAATTTTGGAAGACAGTTTTTGGATGAGAAGACTGTCTGAAAGGCTGAAATATGCAGGACAGGCAACTGCCCATCATCTACCCCTGCCACTGCACAGATAGCAGTGGGCTTTTGCTAGCAAGAAGCCGTTTCCTTTCACCGCTCAATAGGTAGAATAACGACAGACAAAGACAAGGGAAGCAGGAACAGTCACACGAGCAAAATACCTGGTAACAGTATAAATACCTCACAGTGGAAAGGCTTAGCACCAGTGTGGACGCGTTCGTGGACTTTGAGTGAGAGCTGCGTATTGAAGCGGCGTGAGCAGTAACTGCAGACTTGCAGACCAATGTTCCTTGGTTGCTGTTGTCGACGCACCCCACTTGCCTTCACGGTCTTCATTGGTATGGTGTGCACTAACCGCATGTGGCGGTGGAGAACACGTATCTGATAGAAACTCTCGTTGCACAATCTAAATCACCAATGACCTTGTTCCTTTCATTGTATGATCCATAGGCGTAGCCAGCACGGGAGCACATACACCCCCATAGCCCAAGAAATATGCAAATTTGTGCAGTAAAACTAAAAATGCTTTTTCATGACAAAAAAACACGTTTGCGACCAGGGCTCTGCGCCAGACTAGAGAGTGACACGGTAATGGGGAAAGCGGTAATACCGCGGTTACCATGGTAAATGGGTAAATTTCTATGGTAATTTGGCGGTAACAGTAAAAAAACTATGGTAGTACCGCGGTAGCGGTAAAACAAAATTAGTTCATTTCCCGCCGCATGCATTGTAAAAGTGAGCGCCATTCTGGACACTAGAATGCTCATTAAGATTATGTGCGACGGACGACCACTGCATGCCGCGTGGTATAGCTTTGCTGGGGCACTGGGCACTTGTTTATCACCCGTCAAGTAATTAGTGTCAGCCACATTAGCGCACTGCACTGACTGCAGCAACTGAGATCACAGATGTCTGCCGACAGTTGCCTAGCATTCCTGGGATCTACTGGGAGATGGCACAGACATGCATTAATGGTTCAGGTCTGGCTGACTAGCGACATGTGTGACTGGCGCTTCTCCCAAAGGTTTTAATGCCATGGGGCATACAGTCGTTTGTCAATGGCGTATATTGTTTCTATACGGACTTCATAAGGAATTAGCCTGTATAGTCTACAAGTGGTATTTTTGTTTTTTTTTTTACTTTTGAAGACACTTAGGACAGTGTCAATTCACTATAGCAATATGCAGATTGTCATTAACAAAGATTATCATTAAATGACGTGATTGGTAAAGTCCTCATCTTCAGACTTCAGATTCTGGGGTGCAATGAAGATGGATATGGGGAAATTTCTATGGTAATGGGGATGGAGATGGGGAATTTTTGGTGGGGATGGGGAATTTCTTTTGGGAACGGGATGAGGAAAATTTGATGGAATTGGAGTGGGGATGAGGACAATTTAATTTACCAGACCCCACCGAGAGAGGTTACAGCTGCATTATTAATTTCTGGCTATGCCTCTGCTATAATCCTTCATTACATTACAATTTACATCATTACACTATTAATCCAATGAAAATTACATTAATCCAAGTGCATTAAATTCATATCTCCCCAGTTATGTTTCCATTCCGTAGTATGTTTTGGATAATGTACTGTACAGCGTATATTTTATTCCATTTTAATGTACAGTATCACACCGGACTTTATATACAGTGTTGAGTCAGACAATCTTACTCCCTCTCCCCCTAAGTTTTTTAAAAATTTACTTCTCAATAACTGAAAATCTTAGAAAAAGCCATACTTTACACGCATATTCAGCGTTCATATATACGCCAAACTGCAAAGTTTCATTCTATTATTCTTAAATTTGATGAAGTTATGCCATATGTGCACTCACCCAGAGAATTCTCCATTTTTACGTGAAAGACCGATGTACAGACCTCATTGTAAAGTACTGAATGGCCGCCTAATTCACCAGATTTTAATCACCTGACTATTAATGTTCAGGGTGCAATGCTGCAGAAATTTTACAAACTTAAATTTAAAGCTGAAGACCATTCTGGAGCTAAAAGTTGCGCTGCAGCAGATACGAGATGACTTGCTGCGGACTTTCGCAATATCATCTGAATGCATGTGCTTTGGCCGGTGATAAACATTTCGAACATCAGATATGAACTTTTTCAGAAACATTATATTTGAACAAGCTTAGCTGTTTTTGTAACTGTAGTATCCCAGCAATTTGTGCACTTTAAACATTTGTTTGTTGTCAAATATTAAAAGTTTGTATTTTGTGGTATATGTGTTGTGAAAATGGAAAATTCTCTGGGTGAGTGCACATAATATGGGAACACTTGATCGAATTTAAAAAAGAATTAAATAAAACTTTGTAATTTGGTGTATATTTGAACGCAGAATATGCGTGTAAAATATGGTTTTAAAATTTTCAGTCATTAAAAAACAAAGTTGAAAAAACATTAGGGGGTAAATTTTTCTAACTCGCACTGAAGAGTGAGTAAGTGAGTGAATAAGGTTTAACGTCCCACCTGACACAGTATAGATCATTTCACGGACGGCCTCTTCAGGCAGAATGCACACAAACACATAATAATGGAACAGTAAGTTTAAACTTTACAATAAACAGAAAGTTTAACCTTTGCAGAAACACAAAACACAAAAATGAGCGTAACATAAAATTGTAAGAACTCCATTATACGCGTGCATATGTAATTAACATAATGGCAGAACTTCTAGTAATCTTCCCTGTTATCCGCCAGACAGTCATCAATGTGATAATGCTGTCTATTGGAAAACAGGGCACATATACACAGTGCATCTTTTAACACGGTGTAAGTTGCTGTAATCTAGCGCTATTCTGACTCGGAAACAACAAAGCTGACATACGCGCAATGGAATGGCGCCCCAGTGGTGTCGATGCCCATGGTGGACGGATGGTAGACACCCATGTGGCTGGCAAATGCTCGGTGATTCTTACTGCGAAACCCGCAGACTTCACACATCAGTCGTGGGGTGGGTGGTAATGACGACCTACACAAGCAACAGCACTACAGGATGGGCCAAAAAACGTGTCACTTTACTATTGTCGATATCTTCACCAATTATTGACCAATTTTCAAAATTCTTTCACTGTCGCACTCTGCAAACAATTTGCGATGGTGTGATTATTATGGATCCCACCACACCGTAAATGCGTCTCTACACTACCTTGTGAAATATCAATGAAATATGCATACATAACAATAATAACAAACATTTTGGAAAAATTGAAAAAAAAAACACTTCAGACCAACATTGCAGTGAATGGTCCGTATGACACTAGACAGTGTGGGTATAACACAGTTTAGTGTCATACGAATCATTCATCGCAATGTTGGTCTGAAGTGTTTTTTTCATTTACCTAAATTTGTGTTATTATCGTTAGTTTTTACTTACATTTATATTTCACAAAGTAGTGCAGAAACGCATTTACCGTGTGTGGGATATATAATAATCACATTATCGCAAATTGTCAGTATAGTGCGACAGTGAAAGTATTTTGAAAATCGGTTAATAATTGGCGAAGATATGGACTAAAGCAAAGTGGCACAGTTTTTTATGGCCCACGGTGTACTAGCGACGTGACAAACTTAGTATTTGCACTCGACGACAAGCGAATATTAACCACTTTTCAGTTATTCGATATTTGACGAACATTTGGCAGCATTTCTGACAAATGCAAGCATCTCATTTTATTCAACGTGACTCAACTTTATTGAACTTTAGATATGGCATACTGACTTAAGAGAACAGAACACTCATTTTCTTAACCGAACTTCATTGATTAAACTTTGCCTTAGATACTAATCACAGACTGTTGTCCCTAAAGAAATACTAAGCAAATTGTAAATTGTCGAACTAAGAAGAGGTTACAGAAATTCCTAAGAAGTTTTGTAATTTAGGCCCAGCTTGACGAGTGCTCATAGAGCTGGACTCATCAGCTTCATCATGTAAACGAGGTATAATGAAGAAAACACACCTGAGCAACATTACTACAGAGTGCTGTTCAAAAGTCATATATCAATAATAAATCATTCTTTCTCTAACCAGCATTACTGAGATGTATGACTCTACTGTCTGTCTTTTACCACCATTCACATGCATATCCTTGCACATGGATTACTGTCAGTCAGCACTTGGCACATTTAGAATTTACTGACATTCACAGAAGCTCAAGCCTTTTTGATGTTTCAAGAAGCAACGTCATCATTCACCGCCAACACAAATATAACTATTCTTCTGCCGACTAAAACTGTTTAGAGACAAGTAATTTGAGCAAAGCTCATGAGACGCGCGAAAGCCTATAGCAGTTCCTGTTCGCAGGTAATCGTAGTCTATCTCCATCCATTTTGTCGCAATTCACTCTTTTGCAG
>Ga0209367_1001429_pt1 | contig 29277 bp, 21 predicted proteins | sample WorMetLIZISLAND2_FD_187412 | JGI IMG/M metagenome (GOLD analysis project Ga0209367, IMG submission 187412) | Marine gutless worms symbiont microbial communities from Max Planck institute for Marine Microbiology, Germany - Olavius geniculatus... ...
ACTGCGCAGCAGCAGAGTAGCTAGTCAGTCAGTCGTCGCACATGTCACTCACTCTCTCAGCGACCGCTGCACGACGACGTGCTCGTCAGATCGCAAGCTGCGCTGTTAGTAGCAGCAGCAGCAGCAGCATCACACCGTGCTGTTAGCGCTGAGCACGATGGATGAACGGTCAAGCGCTCGAGTGAGACGCAGCTGCTGCAGCTTCTGCCGGACAACGAACGCCGGAAGAAGCACGCGCCGTCGTTGCTTGTGCAGACATTTCGACAGTCCAGACGGCTGACTTCTGTCTAGCTCGACTGCTGTAAGTTGAGTTATCGCTGTCTGTTTTTACACCACTCACGACCCCGGTGCTTTTCAGAACGGTAGTAAAAGTTTGAACCATTCTTCGATTTCGCAAAAGTCATTGACGTCAACTATAGGCAATACAACAAATTTTATAAATATTCTTATTTACACAGATGAATTTTTGATTGTTGCGGTAGTTTTAAAAACTCTGAATATTATTTACGTAATTTTAGTAATGATATTGTAAATATTTTCAATTAAAGTATTTTTCATTTACTTGTACACTGTGTTCACAAAAAGCGGCACACTAAACATTTTGCAGTAATAATCGCAAACCTGCACCAAATAAAGTAAAATTTTAACACGCATGAAAGGACATTTATTTTAAACACTGCAGTGTAGTTTCGTAGAAATCTGCATTGTCTTTGCGGACATATCAAATTTTAAATAACGCTGTCACACGATAAAAGTTTTAAAACACATCTTGGCCTACTGTCAGTCGAAACAAATCGGCTTTTTTAAATCAGATGTTGAAACTGCCCAATGAACATTTTTGTACAATCTGGCGAGCAGTTTTGTGTGTTCCTGGTGCATTTTCAACTCAATACAAGCTCTTCGACACAATTAAACGTGCGACGTCAACTACTGCTTGTTCTGCGGCCTGCAGATTTAGTCGTATAGATCTTGTGTATTAAGCGTTTTACAAAAACTAGAGAGCAGTTTTTTGGACAAACAGTATTTTTTTATCATCGTACTTTTTAACTCTGAGCATTTTCATTGAACGTTAATTTTTTGACAACACTTTGTTTGTTTATTAACAGCAAGTCAGCCAATAAGTTGTGACCATAAAAGCATTCTTAATTTAAAAAAAAAACAAAAAAGCGGGTTGTAAAACCCAACAAAAGTTCAATTACAATTTTATATTAGTGACTCGAATTTTTACTTTATTTTATGTAGGTCTGTCGTTGTTATTTCAAAATTTTAAAGGGCACTTTGAGACTTCTGGCAAGCTGATATAAAATACGTAATTTTTACCATTGCTGTATGACAACAGTGTTGTCTATTTTAAACTTTTTAGTGATACACTTTTCAAAAAAACTACAATAAGCAAAGCCAGAGGAAGGGCCCCCAGTACCCCCGGCCGGGAGGCCTCACGTATACTCAGGGGCCTTATGCTAAATGTGAATTTTTTTCTAGTTTTTTTTACAATTTACATGTATTTAAAATATAAAATAAGTAAACATGTGAAAAGTTTACCCAAAGTGGACAAGTCTATTACTTTTTATTACTGTACAGTAATCGGTGACGTATTGCCGCTTATGACGTCATTTTTTGAAAAGACAACACAAATTGTATCTGATTTTTTGCGTGTCAATTTTTTTAAAGTGGGCAAATTTATGATTTTTAGTGAACGTCCAAAAGCCATAAATGTTTTAGCTACACGGGGGCTTTGCCCCCTGACCCCCTATTATAGGGGCCTCACACTTGTATTTGAGGGCCTCCAACTCTCTAACGCCGGCAATGGCAATAAGCAATTATCAAAGAACTCATTATACCTAACACGCCATATTATTTGTCAATTTTTAATGTCAGCATATTATGTACTGAACGATGTGGCAGCTTTGCTGAAAACGAACTTGCCAAAATCGTTACACATAACAGGCACTAAGTGCAGTTTTGCACAAAAAGTGTTTGTTGCTATTTTTAAACTAAATCACCAAGTTAGTGTTTTACAGGCTTTATTGGCTGTGAATTATTAACCGACGATTTTTGTAAACTTAAAAATTGCAATGAAAAATCCTGAAATGTTTTTTGTTAAAAATAAAACCAAACATTTAACAAAAAATATTTTACAAACGACTACGAACCATAAAGATTTCTGAGTAAGTTTACTGGGGAAAATGAAAAACATTTGGATTGGACAAGCATTTAACGAAGTTTGAGAACGTGTAAGCTTAAGCATGTACACTGTAATTGCTAGACCGAAGACTTTGGCTTTCCAGCAGCGTGATCGGCTTAAAGCTGTACGTGTGTCCTGGCGAACGTTGGAGATCGAACACCGAATGCGATGCATAATTCTGATAGGCCTACTGAAAGCTCCAACTCGGACTGTTTATAAGTGTCTGTTTAGTAGGCCTATAATTTTTATGCCACGAAAAGATGTGTTAAATTTTGCAGCATAGTTACTTATCTGATACCATTAGATGTTCTCGTTCTACAAATGTTTGCATATTTTCAGTGTATTTCTGTTTGCCTTCTTAAAAGTGTCAACTTCTCATTAAACGAACATACGATCCTATTAATAATGACAATATTGTATAAAAGTCCAAAACGTAGTTCAGCAGCGCGTTTGAAATAAAATATATTTAACGCAGCTTTGTTGCAATTTTTTACATTTATAATATACCTTAATCGATACAGTTTTCATAGCACTGATTTTTCGTAGCACTGATAAATACCAGCTTCTTGGCAGCCATTTATTTCGACGGTGTGTTGTTAGGAATTCGTTACGTGTTCAGCAGCAGTCGCCAGAGAGCTATACAGAACGCACTCGGTTCGAACGAACAGCCATACAGACGCACGCAGACGCTATGATGTTGCATTCTGTTGACGTAGAGAATGTTAAAAATATTTAGCGTGGATGCAGACGGACGGCGAAAAAATAAAGCACGCCCTTGAGAATCAACAGTAAATTACTCAGTACGAAGGCAATTTTTCCCTCTTTCTCTCCTGTCACTCCTGGCGACGTATCCCGCGAGATCGCCGCGGTGGTGCCTACTATCGAAATTGATGCAGACAAATTATTCGACGCTGTCGCAAGTTTCCGCTGCTGTTCTGCCGATTCCTACTGCTGCTTGTGTTGCTACGATAACCGCTACATTTAGCATGCATCGGAGTCGTGGAGAGTGGAGGAGGTGTCGAGAAGAGATTACACCAGAGTTGGTGTAGAACGAACGCCTTTCGCACTAACAGTCTAACGCTGACATTTCAGAGGGTAGTGCGCTGCGTTCAGAAACCATCGGAAAGCCAGCGACGGACGAGCAAAACACCCGGGCCGGGCACCCTGGCCGGGCACCCGGTTTCAGCGACACGCGAGCCGCTTTGGGCGGGCCAGGACACCCGGCCCGGGCATCCTGCTCGTGTGTCGCTGACACCCGACGAGAGAGAGAAAAGCAATGCATTGCAATGCTTTTTGTGGCCGACAGCCGCTCATGCTTATGTTGTCCTCCGATTCAGAGTACCCGTACTTAATACGTACTACTAAAGCTGCTTTCTGGGAAGATCCAGAAAGTGTAAAAACTGATAAAATTGTATCAATCACACATTTGTCTCTGGGATATGAAGATTCTGACTGCAAAAATATTGCAATAAAGAAGAAAGCCAAGGAAGAAATAGGAACGCACTTTGGACTTTTAGGTGACTTATGCGTCATTGCGTTACATATTATGAGAAATGTAAAATAGTTATTAAAACGTTTTCGCTGACGACGGCTGGCTCCAGGCCGGCTGCCCGGCCGCATCCCGGCCAAGCACCCGGGTCGTGTGTCGCTGGCTTAATGGCATCTGTGGCTAAAAGCAGCTGGACGATAAACACCTGACCTGACTTAATTGACTCGTGTATATTGAAGACCTTGTGGTGAGACTTTTTTATCAGCGTCACGCCAGTAGTCTACCGTAGTGTAGTGGAAATTCGACTAGAAGAATTGCAGTGTGTAGTTTCGACGCTTTCTATCAGAAGTCGTTAAGTTAGTTAGCCTAGTTCTGCACAAAACCACAGCATAGCCTACTTAACACGAGTTACTTTTTTGTGATAAGACTAGGCAATGTAGTGCACCGCGTGTTGCAGTTTTAGTGGTCAACTGATGAAAGCGCGCACGTCAAAAACCTGAATCGGATCTATGAGCAAATAACACTTTTTGTTATATAAATGCTGCTTATACGCATCGTATTAAAACAACGGCAATAAAAAGTTTACTATCTCCACTCGTAAATGTCATATACTTAGTTTATAGCAACCGCATCAGTGGGACGAGAACGAAAGCAAGGCAATTAGGCCTATCGATCCTGCGATCCGGATGTGTCTGTAGGCCTACGTCTAAGTGGCACTAATGTAATAGACAGATGTGCATGATGGCACATAGAAAAGGCGAACATACGTGCACGTCCTTTACGTAGATATTTGCTTGGTCACGAATTCCGAAACAAAATTAGCATCGATCGTTACGTCGTATAGTGCGGTCATGTTATGGCGAACATTTTTTGGTCAGTTGCATAATTACTGTCGTTATGCTGCCTTACTTTTCCGCCACGCATGCGATGTAGAATAAAAATAAAATTTTCTTTTTTGCTTGGCATTACTGTAGTAGTTTATCGTCTTTGGCAGTTACAATGCATTGCGCCTTTTAATACTACGCCATTTTAGCCCCAAGTTTCATTACTTTGATTTTTTTGTGGATTTGACGGACAACAAGTCGTTCATCATTTGATATATCATATGGGGCCTTCGGCTAATTTTTGAATGATAACTTTGATCGCTCCACTGTGACGTTTCTTCTCAAACAGAATCGGCCGACACTTTTGATGGCAGAATTGGGTCGCGTTGGGTCGCGTTGCCGGCATCACAGTTTATGACGGGCACGATGCCTCCACATTTCTCCGCCATTGAGCGGAATGAATAACGCCACAAAAAGACCCCAGTGGCAATACCAATCTCGGTCAATGCGCAATTGTTTCGCCCGAGGGGTTTATACATATGATGCATATTGCTACTGTCATTTCCAGTATCCTCTAACTCAACTCCACCATCAAATATGACAGAAAAATCTACATAACATCGTCGGCTGATCTCAAGTAGCCTTCAGAGGCCATTTTCATGCTGCATCGAGTGCTGCTAATACTCGTAAATCACGTTTATAACCGCAGCTATGTCGACTTAAAAACAAAAAAAATTAAAACAGCCCATATTGAGTTTAAGGCAAATTCTCTGGTCGTTTATCGATCTCGAGTCATTAGCTTTTATAGTCTGCCTGGCAAACATGACTTTGTAAGGAACTCTGACAGAGAAAAATTGCTTTGCAATGTTTCGTTTTCGTTGAAAATTACTGTACTGGTGCAATGACACCAGATTAGCTCGAAACATGTGTTAGTCGTTAAACGTTTGCCATAGACCTGCATAATTGTACCGGTGAACAGAATTTAGTCGATATTTTTAATATTCAATGATTTCCTGGTCATCTGCTTGACCTTGACTGACCGGATCTCAGAGATCTCCTCGTACAGACATTAATAATATTATTTTTTTCTTTGCTAGGACATTTTCCCGCTCATTGTCAAGTGTGGGGTTGAATGAGGGTCTTAACGCCAGAACATGATACAGCGGCATCTATTACGGTGCGTATTGCGGGGCGGCTGCAGTAGCAAGTTGTGAAAATTTAACTACTCGCCTCGGCCGCCACACCTTTTATTGTCTTCGGCACTGTACAGGTCTTCCGGTGCTTTGCATATACTAGATTTTGGTTTTAACGCTATATTTCTGACATGTTTATTGTTCTGATAACAATGTGTTTAATTGTTGATATCTATGAGACTGTAAAGTTAATTGTACGTGAGCTAACACATATTATTGTTTTTTAATCCTTTGTACAAAACTAATTATTTGAGTAATATTTGTTTGGTTAGGGGCGAGTTTTAGCATAAGCCATTTTTGCCTTTGACTCGTTTCTGTTGCGTATAATATTATCTTGCGTTGCTATTATTGCTGGTGGCAATTAATGCAATAAATAAACGATGATGATGAACGCACTGAGATAAATACCAGAAACTCAAAGCATTGTATTTGTGAGTATAACACATTTTATTTTGTTTATTTACATTATTGCAATGGTAGTGCAAAATCGCGTACAAGTATGTGTAATATACTTTTTGTGGATTAAAAAATTTCTGTGGTCGTTTATATAGCTGCAGGCGTACTCTAAAGAGTCTAGCAACCACAAGTCTGTGTGTTTTTCCACATTGTCTACTTTCACTTATGTATGCACATTTTGCCTAGCTGTGAGAAAATGGTCCGGGATACGTCAAAGTCAAATGTTCGTTCCGGACTGATCACAGCAACGACAAAGATTCGTTCTATAATTGAGGAGCGTATTTATTTCTTTTGAAATGTCTGCTGAATTCGTTTTCCTAAGGCTTTTTACCACCACAACGGATTAAAAAACACGCCGCCTGTTTGTTGTACCGGGTAAAGTGAATTGTTGTGATGCAGTAAAACAATTGCGACTGGGTGGACATGCTTGCAACGGAAAATGAAATATGAAAGATTAAAGCATTTTTTGGAATAAGCTCATATAAATTTATTAAATCAAAACCTTTGATTCTTTATTTGTTGACGTCTCGACAATCGCTGCTGCTTTCCTCAGAACGATTGCTCGCCGTTAGATGTCGCTGCGACGAACATTTAGCGGCAAACGAAACGGAAATAAGCCAACGATTTGTCAAAACCATGGCCAAAATCACTTGGTTTTGAAGAGTAAGCTGCGGTCACAAATTGCAGGTCTCAGACAGGATTTGGCACGACTGGCAGATAAGCAATCCTCGTAGACTTACAACGAGTCCCAGAAGCTTGATATGATCTGTATAGTTTGTGTTATCAGTCGGCAGTGTGTCTGATGATATGACGAGACGGTCGCAGAAGTCGCGTCATCGCCAAACGACAGCAGTAAATCCAGAATAAGCGAAGCAACGTTTTGGTCGACTGGTTAGCTGGTGTGACACTGAGCGAGACCCATGCACGTAGCAGTCTGTGAGTGGAAGCAGTGCATTGCATGCCGTCACAGCGTCATCTCTGTCGTGTCGTCTTGGGACGGACAATATGTCGCCGGTTGCTGCGGTCTGTGCAGTCGACCGACGCAGCCTACGTCCATCCGTGGAACAATGATAGTCCCGTGCAGGCCGCCGCTCAGTCACCAGATGTACTACGACAGACAGCCATTCCCGTCCCCATTCATCATTGACGACGTCCTTAACGAACAGTCCCGACCATGCACGTTTATCGGCGCGCCTATTTGCCAGCACACCGTTTGATTGCTTGGTTACCACACGAAGCAGTGTGGCAACCAAAGTTTAATGCTGGACGACTGCTATGTCCGCTTGCTCGGCCTGTTAAATGCTTCTGCAATAATTCACCGGATTGATTTTCTGTATCTGTATTTAGATCGTGGCGTTGTAATGATGAGATAGGAAATTTATATGTAAATTTCTGCTTTTCCACATCCGATATTGTCGACATGATTACCAATAGCTTTCAAATTCAAAATCATAGCTGTTCAGAAAAATATGATTATGGTAGTTCTACTTGACTCAAACAACCTCCTTGTACAGAGTGGTTCGATAAAAAGTAATCTTCTAAGTTTTTGTCACAACTGCATCAAATATTGTTCTATTCTCAACATTTTCATCGATACACTTTGCAACAAATTTGCAGCTAAGTACTTTTTAAAGTCCCATCACGCCCCAAACTGTTGTTACACTACCTTGTGAAATACAGTCAACTTTGGAATGAGTTTTCAGTTAACTTTCAGCATTTCTAAAACTGACTGTATTTTTCGACGCGTTTAGTAATAGGGTGTAATAGGATGTTGAACAATCAGAACTATTACCTTTACCACTGATTCTGCAGGTAAACTTTTTTTCTGAAAATCAATTAGTTTGATTAAGTTTTGAATGAATGCTAAAGGCTTACTTTTTGTGTTTCAGCCACATTATTACAGTCTGATGTTGCGCTTTGTGTCACACAAAGCAAGTATGTCTGAGATCAGGTGTAGCATGAAGTTGGAAAATGACACCAGATTTAGCCAGGAGCAATGATGATCATTAATTCAAATCAACTTTAGCATCTTTGACTATCTCGCAAGAATATATCGACGCCAGACAAGCCAGCGAAAGTCGTACCGTCGGCGCTGGTGCCAATGGCGATGCACATGCTGTGGATCATTGACTATCTGTCTTAGTTAGCCTGCCGTTCAACTCCGATTCGTGGTGTTGTCTTTTTTGCGGCCGCAGTTGGCCGTTAAATGACGCATGGGCATTGAACAATGTGCATCACGTAACGTGACTGCACGGAAGTGGCGTCTGCTCACTCAGCAGTCAACAGAACTGTTTTGCAGGCAATCCACGTCACTGTCCAGTGTTCACCCCGGTCGGCTAATTCTGTAGGCCTATACCCTGCAGGGAGAAAATGTGTGTATAAACTAGAAGGACACTCAGAGACCGCAAACCTACGCCAACGCTATGTCAATTTTTTATTCTATTTACCAAAATCTAATCACCTCTAACTTTGGCAAAGTATAACTTTTCTAAAAATTTCAGCCAAATGCGCCTGTAGCTTCGTGTAATTTTACTGAAAAATCAACACATAAATCACAGTTGTCTGTAACGTAATATTCTAATGACCAGCCACATAAATTAAGAGACATCATGGTCGTGGTCGGTTTTGATCGAAGAAGACGGCGCTTTCTGTCGTAGCTCGTAACGTAAGTGAACATGTGGCTACGGACTCAATATTTACGACCACGGAGGGAGCTGGAAAGACCGGACCGGACAGTCAGTCAGTCAGTCAGTCAGTCGGCAGTGTATTTACGCCTAGGATATGTAGAGCTAAGTTTACAACCGGACGGTCATGCGCCGTGACGGACGTCACATCAGCCGACGGTCTGCGTCGATCTATTATCGCATCTTCCGACAGATAAGCCATGGTATACATGAGTCCACGGACAAACGATTCAACAACTAACAAGAATCAAAGTAATTTGGCAAAAGGTGGCATCGCTGGCCGACGACGCTGCCACCTAGTGAATCATAATTTTTTATCGCAAGTCGGAAGCAATTATTGCATGTTTTGGCTAGCGATTCGACCCCCTCCCGAAATCTCCCCTTCCTCTGGAGTCTCAGGCCCCCGTCTAACACAATGTATCATTGGACCAGACAAAATGTACCTGCTAGATAACGTACAATTTCTTTGAACGGTTTAAACAGGGTGCATGAATGTGACAGACGACGGACGACGGAGAGACAGACAACGCTACGGAGAAATGTGTCGCAATAGGCGAAATCGCTCTAGCCGCGATGGCGCCTAAAACCAGCTGAGACAGGTGCCGCCGGTCTCTGCAATGTGTTCCCGCACGCGTCTTCTAGCCCCGAAGAACTGTTGGCCGCCGACCGACTACTGACAATCGGTGCTACGGCAGCGGGGCCTGCACCAGGACGAACGTGCGTCTCCCAGTGCTGTGTTTCTCGGCCGTCGATGGGAAGTGAAGTTAACAACCGGCAGCTGTGGTGACGCGTCGACACGACTTCTAATCGACCAAACTGATGAATGCAACTTTTGTACACACTAGAGGACGCTCGTTAATTGGTCTGCATTTGCGCTGATGACAACGTCGAACTATGCTTTTTCTGCTTGCGCCCAGCTACGTATTCTCACAGTGGAATAATGGTCTTAGTCTTGGAGGTTTCTGTCTTCCTGTACCATCTTTCGACTATACAGCGAACAAAAAGTCACCGCAAACGAAGATGGTCAAAATTAAAGAAATTAAAATGTTGCTGTTGATATTGCCACAAAATGACTAAAACAATTAATTTAACACGGCGCTTAATTATCGTTTTCGGTTACCGTTTGCAATATCAGTTGTTCTCACAAGTTGGAAGTTTCAGTCATTTTTATCATTGTAAGCTTTTTTCAGTTAATACATCTAAAAATAAACACACTTAGCTAGTAGTAATAACTTTACAAATGTTTCTTTTTTTGCTTTAGTATATACGACACGTCAATATATAAGCGAGTGCTATTGAATGAACTCTTTGCTCGTCTCGACTTAGTATTTCAGCAACCACATATCCCTCTCGTCATCGACAGAACTTGGCCCGTTAAAGTCAATGCTGCCTGCCGCAGTTTATTATACACCGCTCGTCAACTATGCTCTCCTATTCTATGGCGCAATGATAGCCGCAGCAAACCACTTTGACTTTTACACATTGGTAACGTGTCAAAAGAGTTTCTGAACGCTCGCTTTCCGAGAAATGTCATTGCTAACGTTTAACGAGCGCGTTAGAGGTGACAATTTTCAACCATTACGTTACTGTAATAATCTGAAACGATGCGATATGTTGCCGCAGTATGGTATAAATTGTTAACAGAAAATTTTCGCAAGCTCTAGATTGACCTTGGATGACCTTAAACCACAGTGTCTTTGCAATACCTTAACTTCGTGTTTGCATTAATTTAATTTCTTAATAAAATTATACATGGCAACGATCGACGTGCCATTTTTCATTAAAACAACATTTTTAAAAAATATTTGGACTGCTTTTTGTATAAAATTTTTTAACCAAATATGCACATATTTTGATGGTACCGTATCCACGATAATATCCGTTATTGTTATGGTAAGTACGGAGTGGTTCAAACATTTACACTTGAAAAGAACACCCAAAATTTTTAATTTGCGATTAGTGTTTAACAATCTTTAGCGACATTGTATTTCATTTTTATAAATTGCGGGTTTTTTTATTAATTTTACAAATGAACACACTATACATTATTTCAGGTGGTCCATAAAAATGTGCCTCCATCTTTCATAGCCTAGTCAAATATTAACCAATTTTTATTTATTTTTTGTTAACAAAATTAGTAATAAAACACTAGTACTTATTGTTGAAAAAGTTTTTTTACATCCTGAGCGCATAGTAAAACATAATTAGCTTTAAAATACGGAAAGTCACTTTGTAACTTATTTAGCCTATTCTGAATGCATTTTACAAGGTAATGGTATAAGGTGTTGGAAGTGTGACTCGATTTTAACCATCAATTAGTTGCAAATTTTATGTATAGTATATCGGTAAACTAATTTAGATAACAGAATTGTAACATTTGATAGTTATATAAGTTTATTTCGCAAAAACACGGCGATAAAAAAACTAGAAGCTTACTTTTGGACCACTCTGTTGGCCCAAGTTAAGCTGCTGACGGACCAACTTGATCGGAACAATCGTCAGACCTACATATCTGCAATAGACTTTTCACTGACATTCTTTTGCGTTGAATATGGCGCGTTTCGTCGACCGCTGCGCTTATTAATATTTATAGAGTATATCGCAGTTTGTTGTAATGTTGACGTCACGGACCTCCTGGGCTGACAGCACAAGAACCCCGCAGACGAACGCATCAACGGCACTACGGCACACATAGTTGTTGTTGTCACGTCCATATGCAGCCGTACTTTATTGTGAAGTAGATCAGCCGAGGCCAAAAGCTATCAGAAATACACGGATGACCGCGGCGAGCCAATAAAATAGTAGTCTCCCGACTTCAGACGCGACCTACGGCATCCCTGCAATTACAAGGTCCTGCCAGTCGATCACGTGCATCGATCGGGAATAGCTGTGTGGTTCCTCAAAATCATAAATATGCGGTTTTGGTCTTGTGCCTTGGTTTGAATACCTTATTCTTGTTCTGAGTCACTCGGTACTTTATTCCACTCTTCGTATGATACCTATATTCGAAGCATACTGGCTAACCAATGCAAATATTTGTTTATCCGCTTGTTTCTAAAAGCACAATTTACTGCTGGCCTTCAGCCCACAACGGAACACGTCGAATTCTATGGTTTTGGTTTCCGACTTGTAGCCCAAAGTGTCTAAGTAAATGTGGGGTGAATCAGAAATTCGAGTTTTAGGTCTAACTCCGAATCACAAACTCAAAACCTAACCCTGTGCACTGACCCTATCGATAATTCTAACCATAACTCTACAACCGCAATTCGACGATTTCTTGTTTTAACTCCGTTACTTGGAGATCTAGTCATTGACCAGTAACGGTACTCGATGATGATAGTTAGGGATCAGCAGCTTTTGTACGGATGTTGCTGTTTGCTAAGTCTCGCACTTCAGCACTAAGTAGTTGACATTGACTGTCTTGAGTCTTGACTTAGTGTAGTAAATATTCGTTGTTCTGAAATTTCTTCGTTTGCATTAGCGCAGCACCTCGAAATAACGTCTGTGAAGCCCGTGAATTTCCCGCGAATTTCTGAAACTCTTTCCGTGAATTTTCCGTGAAATTTGACACATTTAAAAAATTCTGCCGTGAAATCATGCATTTTTCCCGTGAATTCGGTTGGTCCCTAATGATAGTAAATTGTTGAGTCAAACTGGACGATTTCAAACTTTCGAAACCCTCGACCTTAGATCGCGTTAGACTCACAGAAATTCTTGTCGCCGTATTGCACTGCTATACATCTCTGATACATCAACTCAGACGAATTCAGCGAGTTCATTGACTGTTGATTTTGGTGTTGCAGTAGTCTGCGGTCGGAATGACGACGTCGGAGGTTACGACAGTCAGCGGCGAGTGGCTGAACATGACCGGCGACGGTATTGAGGACGAAACGGCGCGTATGCTGGCGTTAGAGGCCGTGATACGGGTGGTCGTACCCGTCGTCTTCAGCGTCATCGCCGTACTCGGCTTCGTCGGTAACCTATCGGTTATCATTCATTCTCTAATTCAACTCGACACAAATAAGTCTACAAATAACTTTGTATCCACGAAGACACGTCTGTGACGGACAGTTGTGTACTGGTGGTTGTCTTGTTTTTTCAATATCTATCGGTTATCATCGTCGTGGTGGCGAACCTGCAGATGCGCAATACGACCAACACGCTGATCATCAGTCTGGCAGTAGCCGATCTACTGTTCATCGTCATCTGTGTGCCGTTCACTGCCGTCTCTTACGCCATCACCGTCTGGCCTTTCGGCACCGCCTGGTGCATGGTCAGTTACTCAGTTCAGTTGAGTTCAGTTTAGTTCAACGGCGTCGTGGGGGTAAAGCAGTAGGCGGGCAAGAAGTTCTAATTTTTTGACAGCCACTGCACATTTTCGACAGAAAAGATTAAGCGTAGGCCTATGCCTAGGCCTATGCCTACTTAACATTTTTATTTTGTTTCTGAAGTTTTCCAAAATAGGTTTTTTTCAGCCGCAAATTTCGAATTTTCAGACGCACATTTTTTAACAAGAAGAAGATTTTCAGTTTTTTTGACAGCCCAAAATGTAGGCCAGGCAATTGCTTCCTTACCTTTCCCACTCCACGACGCCACTGGTTCAGTTTTCATGAGTCACCTATACAGATCTTTCTAACAGTCAAGTTTCTACTTTACATGTGTAGAAATACTGTTTATCGGATAGGTCAACGCTATAGTGACGGCCGTCAATGTCCCCTTGCTATAAAACAAATAATAAAAACTAAATAACAAATAAAACATCCAATAAAAGCGCCAACGACCAACGCGTTCACGAATAGCGTGTGGATAACCGGTGGATATTCGGCATTTTGCAGGTTTTTTAAACAACAGTTTGTCGTATATTGCGTTTAGCGATCAATATTCTCTACCTTCAAATGACAGAAAAATTAGCGGTTATTGAGTTATTGAGTCTTAATCTGACCGCCGTGTTGATGTAAATTTTAAACTTTTGACTTTGACGTAATCTGTCTCCCGCTGTTACTGTGTACACACATACACGCACTATTTCGGGTTTGCGATGATTTCATTAGGGTACACTAAATTGCGTGGCGTGGTGCGACCTAATGGAAAAGAAACACGACACTAAGTGAATTGTGTGAGCCGGGGCTTAGGTTGCACTATACAGAGAGTGACAGGTGGGGTTCTTTGTATACAACCTGCCTAGTAGCAGTGACGAACAGCGTCTTTCTGTGTCTAGTGGCGGTATTCTGCATTGCGTCCGTCGCGTCCATCGTACTACACTCTGCCTCAGAAAAAACATTACCCTTTTATATTTGTTATAACTTAAGTCACATGTCGTTCAATTTTGCCAACTTTGGCTAAAACATACACCCAAAGAATTTGAAACAAACACCACATCTCTCTGTTTATGTTCGTATACTACCGCGTAAGAACTACAGTACAGTAAAGCGTCAATATGAAGTCTCCACATAAAAGTCCAATTGTCACAATCATTAAATAACTATAAAATGCGTTAACAGTAAAATGACTGTTCATATTAGCACAGCTAATGTTCAAAGTGTCGTTTAACAGTTTTTACACAGGTGCGCAGCCGTCCACACCACTAGGCGATTGCCTCTTCGACGACATGCTGCAGCAGACCAGATCAAGTAGCAATCAAGCGCTGCAGAAGTTCGCATTTTAATAAAAAATTTATACAAATTTAAAGGTTTTAAAGCTAAAATAATTAGTTTTAGAATTTTATAAAAAGGTTAAAATGTGATAAATGTAAATAGGCTTTTTAAAGAAGTGAGATTCCGGGTTCAGCGTCAAGACAAACGGGAAGTGGCTGACGTCGCAGATGTGCATTCTGATTCGTTGCTAGTTTTTACTACGTACATCAGGAACATGGGCCATATAACAAGATGTGGTTGGCTGTGTTGGTTTCAAATTTTCTCTAGTATGTTTTCGCCAAACATTAGCAAAATCGGATGGCATTTGATAAAGATGTCACAATAATAAAAGAGTGACGTTTTTCCTGAGACACAGTGTATTTCACGATCAGCTGGCGCGGCTAATAAAGTCTCTGCCCTTACACTCCCTGGCGACTTGTTGACTGTCTTGTCACTTGCTCGACCGCCGACGTCCTCCTAGCACTAATTTTGTTTTCCACGGCGCTGCGGCCAGACGGACCAAACGGAAGGACAGACGGGTAGTTTGAAATTGCGAAATCGAAACCGGGAAACAGACAGACAGACAGACAAGCAGACGTGGCGAAAGACATAAGCGACCAAGACATCAGCGTGTGACCGATCAGTGAAGGTGGCATTGACCGACACGTGCCATAAACTGGCATCCGTCGCAGACTGGAAATTGAACACATGACGCAGTAGACAGTGGTCTACAGGAATCGATAGGTGGCGTTATTATGTGCCATGCCGTTAGAAGTACTGCATTGTTTAAGATCTGTAGCGACAAAGGCTTAGGTCCTATGCACGTCATTGCAGTAGAGCCGCGAGCAATTCAGTTTCAGATTAGATGAGGTAGATAAACGTATGACAAGAAGTAAATATGAGCAACATTTTTTCTTTGGGGGACAGAGTGACAATTCGGAACGGTTTGTCAAGCAGTACGAAAGAGTTAAGTTTAAATACGTTTAATAGAATTATTTACAACATTGATATACGCTTAGCGCTATTTAATAATAAAATGCTAAAAAACCTATCATCAAGAACTGATGCTACGTTAAACGTCTGCAAAATGCGTAGAAGCGGTTGTTACATTTTCGTCGAATGAGAAATTATCCCTAATTTTCTAAACTTATTATCGTCTGGTGCCGTAGTTAAGGTCATGATATTTTATATATTGCGATCAGAAGTCGAATCGTATTTAATATCTACTTTAAGAAGTCAAATTCATTTCTTGTTTCATAAGCATCAGCAATAATCATCTGTCAGGCCGTAGGCTACATTAATTTGTGTAAGTGATCCAGTGAAGCTAGTGGGTCTGATAAATGGCTTGCATTACGCTATGACGTATGAAGGCAAGAAGCCGAGATAGGATTTTCCACTCGTGCCATTGCATAATGCAGAATCAGGATAGACTTCGCACAAATTCCAATCAAACCAGCGGCATTAACACTGCACAACCCACGTACATTAGCTCTGCGGTTGCTGCTGTAGCTGGTAGAGACATCGTGTAGGATTGCAGTGTCGGCTGCGTGCTTTTGTTGATACCAACGGCTGCAATGCATGCGTGGTTGTGTGGATAAGCCTGATAACGCCTGAGTGACAATGCCAGGTCCGGGTCATTGTAGTGGTCCAGTGGTAAAGCTCATAATTATTGTTAGCACCATGCACAATGTGCCGCAGTGCATGTCGGTCGCCCATGCCAATCAGCTGCCTGCGAGATTGCGAAGCGCTGCGCATTATCCTACCGGTGTGATTCAAAGCTATGTAAGGGCGATATGAGTCAAAACTCGAAAACGGCAGAATTGGTTTTGAGGCGATATTATCGCGTGTTGAATTCCAGACTGGCCCTTATAAGACTAGCCATTCTAAATACTTGAAATAAAAATACAAAGACAAAAGTCACAAGCCGAAACAATGTAGAATACCAGTTCGTAAAGTTCGTGAAGACACCACGTATATTGCAGTGAACGCCAATGCCCATGGTAGAAGGACACGTCCAGGCATGTCTGAATTTTAGTTTATCGTTCTGTCTGCATGTGCGCGCAGTGGCGTGACGTCATAGTGACAACAAGAGCGTCAAACGCTGAAACGCAACTGCTAGGCTATATAGCGTGGCAATGGGACAGATACCTCGTTCCACAGAATGTATTTTTTGGCAAATAAAAATACATAGATCCATTCTGTAGACCTACCAAATTCCTAACCTCTGATGAAATAGGCTTAGTACGCTCCTGCGCTGTAGCGCACGCATGCAGTTGAGCTACGTCATTGTTCTGTATAGCGTAGAAACCTTGTTTATTAGCTTTACGAGTTGAAGCCTCTCTCGTAAACTTAAAAAGTAAAAGCACAACTTGCTTTGTGCACGATGTTGTAGATCTATCAGTTTACGATACACGTGACGGCGTACATAAGCGTCTACACGCTGGTGCTGATGTCGTTGGATCGCTATCTGGCGGTCGTGCATCCTATCCGGTCGTTGACGCTCCGCACGCAGCGCAACGCTCTCATTGCAGTTGTCACCGCGACGGCAGTCATCTGTGTCGTCAACCTGCCCACTCTGCCAGACTACGGCCTGCTGCTGCATCACTACGGCGGCGAGGACCGAGTCGCCTGCATCAACATGCGTCTACTGGACGGAACTCACTACGGGTCAGCTCGTCGTCACAGTTTCTGATCAGCTTAGCTCAGCGCGTCTACTGATTAGTATTGATTAGTTAGTTCGCGCCCTTCGCTGTCCACCTGCTTGTCATCTTCACTTTATTACGCTACATCGGCTTACTTATTTTGTCTGTCGCGCAGCTTTTGATATTTCCTCCTCTCTTCTTTTCAGTTTTTTTTTGATATCAGGCTTCTCATACTCGGTTTATTTCTAGACTTTTGAGGTTTTTACACACGCAAACGCTGGGAGCTTCGTCCCCATACCGCCGTTATAGGCTCGCGCTCGCCATGCCCCCTTGCCAAATCCTAAACACGCCACTGTAATAGCACACACAGTTTCTAATGCTTCGTAACGTGACAAATTATTAACAAGGGCGCAATCGAGCGGGGACATCGTCATCCACTCACGTTTCTCCAGGGAAAGAACTACCTACGTCCAGGATGTCTGCGACACGCACGTAATTCTATCCGAAACTACTTACGCCACCACGACACGCTTTCACTCCGTCAGAATTGCGTTAAACTAAAACATTTCGTTCAAGTAAGTAAGTGAAGCGTCGAACACAGCTCCCAGCGGGGTCCAGGGGCAGAGCCCCTGGTCCGGAGGTCAGGGGGGCAAAGCCCCCTGAAGCTGAAACACTTTTTGCTTTTGAACGTTCAATGGAAGCCGCAAATTCGCCCATTTTTTCTGAAATTTGCTGGAAAACGGCAAAAAACGCACCTTTTCATATAAAGTCACCTGTAAAAAATTTTCATGGTCGGGCCAAAGGGGGGGGCTATCGCACCATGCCCCCCCTAAATACGCCACTGTGCTATTACTAATACTGGTACGACTGGGCAGGTTCTGTAGGCCTACTATTACTATTCTTCAGTATTGCTGTTGTTACAAAATGCTGCTGGCGAATGCGTGCGTGCGTGCGTGAAGCTGCGGGTTCTTCGGATCGTTCTTCGCGTTCGGCTACGCGATCCCGCTGAGTTCGGTCTGCGTGCTGTATGGGATGATGCTTCATCGTCTGAGAAGTCGCAAAGCACCGTCGTCCACCTACGCTGCGGCCAGGACATCGACCACCAACGCAGCACGCAGCAGCACTGCTGTGACGCGGAAGACTGCGACGGCACGCGCGGGGGAGGGTGACGCTGGCGACGGCGGTACAGCTGCCGCCAGGAACAGTCGCCGATCGTCGTCCAAGCGTCGTGCGACACGACTCGTCATCGTCGTCGTCGTCATCTTCGCACTCTCCTGGCTACCGGCACAGGTGCGTTAAGTTGCGTTCAGAGCGACGTAACTGAACTGAACTGGCACGCTTTTGCGGCGATATTATCGCGTGCTGAATTCCAGACTGGCCCTTACAAGACTAGCCATCCTAAATACTTAAAAATATTACTGTATATCCCAAACAAAATTTTGTTGTAGATACTTTTACTTAATTGACACAAAATAGGAGCTAAGCTAAGCTAAGTGAAAGCCGTTTTCGAGTGTTGACTCGTATCGCCAGGCTTGCCGTAAATATGAAATTTGTTATCCATATTATCCATATCCATATCCACAGATTTTTCGTGGATATCCATGAATATATCCATGGATATTCACTAATATATAGCCACTAATTTTCGCGAAATACAGCAGTGCCAGAGCGTCCATTCCTACAGGCATTTTTTTGAAACTGTCAAAAAGAAATACAAGTAAAAAATAAAACACATTTGCATTGAAATATGATTTTAGAAAAGTATTTCTCGGCTGTCAAGAAAATCTATCGTATTTATTTTATTGCCTTTGTTGTAGCCGACCGTTGAGCCTTGGGTACGATATGTCGTCTCTCAGTCGTTTTTTAACCGTAACAAATGTATTGTGGCTAAACGGTACGTCGTAAAGAGTTAACGATACCGTTGAATAGGACGATGAAGATTACCTATAAGCTGTTGAAAATAATCATGTCTCTATCTGCACGGCTTAGTTTTAAACGAAATAACAAATTGGCTATCAGGGCAGCCAGGGCGAACTTATTGGTTATTGGTCGACGCGTATGTGAGCGTAGTCACGTAGGCCACTTATGCCGTTAGACGGTGTTTACTGTAATGCATTACTGCTTGCCCATTGGTCAGTCCATCAAAAACTAAACCATAATGTCGTTCAGTTCAGTTACGTCGCTTTGTACGTGTCTTTACCGGTACAGGTGAGCAGCTGCTCGAGTTGCAGCTAAAAGCAGATTTGTGCGGCGCCATTAATAAACTATAAACCTAGGATAAAAATCAGCGGTGCTTGCCATACGCCACAGCGAGAACTCGTCTCACTATGTAGCAGCTGAAACCGCAGCCCCGACCACAAGTGCTCTTACCCAGTCCCGTCGAGGGCCACAGCGGGGCCCAGGGAAACATTTTCGCGGAATTCCTTTGGCGAGAAAACTTTTGATTTTTTAAATGGCACATTCTTTATATTTTTGAACGATGGCACCCCCGCCTTCTCGACGGGCCTGGTGCTACTCGGCACCGGACTGAAACGGGAAATATTATATCTTACTGACTCCTCACAAATTTGTCGCACTTACACGTGTAGTTGTTTAACTTGTTTTTAGCTCTAACATTTGCATTGTTCTCCACAAATGGATCAAAACTGCACGCCCGCGAAATCTTAATAAACATTCTCTGCGTTAATTAATCCGATCATTGATACGACCTACCGTGCAGTTTGTTCAGGTTCTGTTTTGATACATTACTTTGCGGATATTCTGATGATTTAGTGTTAGTAAATGTCCCTTATAAACACTGTAATCTTCCTGACTCGGATGATCATCTCATGTTTGAAATTTTAATAGACTGCTACGTTAAAAGTTTTAGATAATTATGGTGGTGCAGTGCAATTAGGGGAAATTAGTGGCGTCTTCATATAATTTCGTATCGCAAAGCTTGCTATAGCGCCCTTCATTAGTAGCACAAAAGTTCTACCATGCGCAATTTTAAAAATATACAGCAATGACATAAAAATAAGAATAACTTTTAAAAAGTTACAGTAGATAAAAACATTTAAAAGTAAAAAAACTACCTGTAAAACTAAAGCGTTAAATGCAAAATCAGTACTACCGTACGTTCAGTGGCGTCGTAACAGAGATGGGACATGGGGCAATTTCTTCCTAAATTTGTGGCTGTCGAAAAATTGTTGGAATACTTTTTGTAAAAAAAATTTCGTCTTAAATGCAAGATTTGGGCTTTAAACTCTCATTTTGAAAAAATTAAGGAACAAAATTGAAATTTCGAGCACTCGTAATCTCTTCTGTCGAAAACGAGCAGCTGTATGTCGCAATTCTGTTGGTAATTTGCAATATCTGTCGGGAAAAAATGCTACTTCCTGCCCCGACTACTATTTAAAAGCCCACGATTCTTCTGGTACGTGACGGTCATAGTGAGAGCATGTGAGAGGCTGAGTGCATTGCAGAATGCAGAGTCCGTCTCGTCGCGATGTCACTCTACGGCAATGCGGCTTCAGCAGTCGCTGCAATACGCAGGCAAACACCTCATGTGCGCTCTAATAAGTCTATAAATGACAAACAAGATTGACCAGCAATTGGTCGTAGGCCTGTCGTTTGCTCGCATAAGAAATGCCAGCGTCACTGCATGGAACGATCAAGGCCAAATTTAAACCCGATTTGGGCTCTGTTCGGTCAAAAATGTGGAATAATAATATTTAGGCCTATTGCTCCGTGTGGGCGACCTCATACATTTTGCACCGGAAAATAAATAAGTAACTAGAAAGCGCTCGTGAGAGTGCATTTCTGCATATCTCCGCCAAGTAAAGTAATTTCAATTTTAAACATTAGTACTACTACTGCTACTACTACTGTCATAAAGACGGTTATAACAGTTTAGATGTTTCCGTATTTTATTTCCAGACAATCATAATTTCACAATAATTTCGACGATACAAATTTAACGACCAATTCGTCCTTTCCAGCGAATCGAGTGTCTAGGAAAACAACCTCTAGGTCTAAGTCACCTTCCTAGCGACCTACGTGAATTGCGTCATATTCTAGAACTTTCTAGAAGGTCGGAACTAGTTTTACTCATTACCATTAATTAAAAAATAGGACTCATGAATAATAATAATGTTTTGCCTAGACTGCTCTATATATCTATTCCAAGGACGTCGAAGCCTACCAAAACAAAAACAACCCGAGAAATTGCATGCTGTATGACCCATACGACACTACAACTACGGTACCACTACAACAAGGAAACATAGGCTAGGTTGTCATGCAGAACAGTACTATGCAGTAAAAAATTGGGACTACAGCTGTATAGTATACAGTCAGCTACTATTTGAAGATTCAAAATCATAAAATGACTAGCTGTTGGATGCGAGTTTTAAATGGCCACTGCAAGCCTCGTCGCCAGCTGAGAATAAGATAAAGCAAATAGAAATAGAAAACGCAAAGGACGAGTATGATGAAAAATGTGCTTTTTTACTCGAGTGGAGAGCATTGATCATGCAATATAGCACATTCTTGTGATCTCGTTTTTTATCACTACCCTCGTCACAGGGTGCCCTTCGTCGCAGATTACTTAGTAATGCAGCGACGTCAGGTCAGTAATTCAATCAATCTGCATTACTGGGTGTCGGCAGCGGTCAACATCTTCCCGCTATATCCGCTTACCTCCGGGACATTAAAGCAGGTGTCGTGTCATTAACTGCGCGACTCCTGAAACCTCTAACCGTTCTTGTCTATGCACGCAACTATCAGCGATGTAAACAAAGTTTCTTTTCAAGACAAAACCAATGGCGATAAAATGAATACCTTTTCGTAGTGTCGGATGGTTTAACACATTACGGGACTAAACGAACTCCGCATATTCCTTCAACTGTTATAAAAATAAAAACAAAAGCTATCTTGCAAAAATGTGTAAGTGATCATAGCAATCAACTTAATGTCACCGCATTTCCAGAAAACAAAAACAAACCTTCAAGTAGTGTATACATTAGTTCCATAGACTGCTTGCAGCTAACCCATGACGTGTTACTGTAGGCTACTGAATAAAGAAACGGTTTGAACTGTTTCTTATTTATCTAACGTAGACCCAGCCGATTTACATCCCGTTTACACGAGAAAGCAAACATGAAGCAAATGTATTGAATATACACGTAGACGACGTGTGCTCTAAGTTTGCTTCATCGTGTAAACGGGGTATTAAGCAAATCTAATGACGATGTGCTGTTGTGTCTCTGTAGGTGGTCTTTCTGGCTCAGCATTGTGGCCAGATCGACGACTCGTTCTTCGTCATCGTGTTCAAGATCTTCGCCAACTGTCTGTCGTACATGAACAGCTGTCTCAACCCCATTCTCTACGCGTTCCTGTCGGAGCCGTTCCGCAAGAACTTCCAGCGCCTGCTGCTCTGCCGACTGTGCGGCTTGTTCCAGCACCAGTCCGGCCACGCCGGAAGAACCGACGTGCAGACGCCGACGGCAAGAGTCGGCCGAGCTACCAACATAGCTCTGGAGTCAATGCCGGACAACGCTCGACATGAGCCGCAACCAGCGGATCACGCGTCCAAGTACCAGTGGCAGGGCGACGTCGCTGTAGTCGACTTTGAAGACAAGACCGCCGCCTAAACATTTACGTTACTTGCACACTACAAGTGTTGCGTCCTCACTCTTCGTACAGTAATAACTTCTGTACATGCAACTAAGCTAAGTGAATACTGATCGAGCAAGCTGAGCAGCTGTGTGTCTTGGATCGAACAAACTGGACTATTATCCTACTTGACGTTGTTTGCTGCATTGTTGTGCTTTATGGTAATAAAAGTTTAAACGAATATAGTTATGACGATGACGACGATGATGATGATATCCTAAACGCATCGTAATAGTCCGCTTTAGAATAAACTGAAAGTTACTTTGTAACTCACTTCTTTTAAAGGTCACAAAATAGGCCTACTGTAGCTACGCGTATAGCGTCACAGTGGCAATAGCCATAATAAGTGATAAGTTTTTTTGTGGTTATGTCAAGCATAGTAAATGTCTGTAAAGATGATCGCATGCTGATTAAGGTTTCATGCACGCAACTATCAGCGATATAAACAAAGCTTCTTTCCAAGACAAAACCAATGGCGATAGGATGAATACTTTTCCGTAGCGTCGGATGGTTCAACACATTACGGGACTAAACGAACTCGACATTCCTTCAACTGTGTGCTGCGTAAATTGCAAATTTACCACGGCCATCCCAAAAGTTCATGGCCTGGACATATTAGACAACAATATTTTCCGCAATCTATACATCAGTGAAACGTACATTCTTCAGACATCGCAGTGAATGATCTGTAAAAATCGATTATGTTGAATACTTGAACAACGTTTTCATGTGAAAACAAAGAATTAGTTTTGACTGACTCACAACCACATGATATTGTATTATCCGTTACACAAAACCAGTATTTAATAAAACAACTGTAGACAAGTTTGAAAAAGCATATATCACAATGGGTACTTTGCAAGAAATCTCCAAAGAATGTATTAACAATGACAGAAAGTTGAGAGATATGGCTATGAAAACAAAGCAGGACAACAATGAATTTAGCGTAAAATTTTGAAAAAAAATCTTAAAATACCGGGTAACTAGGATTAACTGCTTTCTATATCATGCAACTCCAACAGTACTGTTCACTAAATAATAAAAAAAACAGTGAAATATGAAAAATCGAGTCACTTGGCTAAGAATGAGAATGACATAATATGCATAAAAATTCATTTAAAATCAGTTCCATCATTTGATCATCATCAGAGTTTGTTAAATGCCATCAATATAACCCAATCTATACTAAGCAATATCAGTGATGCAGCAATAAAAATCATCTCAAAGGTTCTCACTTTGAGACCCAGCCAAGCCTAAACTAACTTCAGAAAAACAGACCGGCTAAACAACCACCACAAATAGTCGAACTATCAGTCTATCACTGATCATAAATCATAAAATATAAAATTTCAATGATATTCTTATCATTATTATTTTAACTGACATGCACAAATGTAAAAATTACATAATTCACAAAACTTTTCATAACTTGGACTATCACGTAGTTAATGGACAGTTGCAAGAAAATTATCACATACTACACAGAATGTGGCACTTTATATTAAAACTATAGAAGATTACTAGAACTGGCCACACATCCATGCAAAACACAACCTTTACATTGAAAACAAATAGCGATCTTCGATATACCGGTTAGGGCAGAAAAGTGGGTCCACTATGTTTTATAGCTTGTAACTTCAGAAATATTGGGCAAATTGGCACCAAATTTGACACATATCAATATTATTTAATTCTCAACATCCACTCATAATTTATTTAAAACAACTTTCATGTAATGTTAAGTCTTAAAGATTTGCCCTGCTGCCATGAATCAATTGACTATGACCACTGTAAATCACTTGTAGATTTTCAGCTAGATTGTGTTTCTGCATGCCGAGCAGAAAATCACGATACCCATCTTTCCTCCTCTTCTATTTCTGTAGGTGCGCATTGCACTTTCATGACTGTGGATGAGCTTCTTCACAAGTTCTACGTTTCCTGAAATTCTGACAGGCAAACTGATCGTGGACAGCCACTGACTTTCCGACACAACAATGTCATGACAATGGAATTAATTTTCTTTACCAACCAACTCATACTTCTCCTAGTACACTTTGTCCGAGGTAACTACCTAAACAAACGTTGTGGCCTCCACTCTTTTCTCCAGACACAAAACCTTAATCAGCATGCGATCATCTTTACTACTGACATTTACTATGTTTAACATAACCACAAGAAAACTCATCACTTATTATGGCTATTGCCATTTGCTAGATGGCACCACTTTGTTTTCCAGAGCTGATTCAAACAAATTATGACTGATTGTTAACAATGATATAACAATTCTGTGACTTGTGCCAAATTCGGTGACAATCTCATCAATACTTCTAAAGCAACAAGCTGTAAAACACAGTGGTCCGTTTTTCTGGCATACTCAGTATAAAACGGTCAGCAACATCAGCAGTAATAATCATTCGGTACCAAGTCTTCAGCTTCTGGTTGCTTATACCCAGTTTCTGTACACAAACAAAAATGCCAATTCATTTACACAGCAGCACACAGCATCTAACTTGCCTTACAATCTGTATTTTACAATAGCCTACATGATCTGATATCACAATTATCGTAAAAATTATCATTCAGTCACTGGTACCATTTACGAATCATTCTTTACTACAAATCACACCATCTATCTTGCTTTAAGCTTGTTTAACATTCATGAGTTAATCCTTTTCACTTTATTACTATATTCAAACCTTCAATCCTTCATACTACCCTAAAATATAACTAGAAATTTTGGCTATGGCCCAAGGTGAGGCTGCCCGGCGCCGTAAGTCCGAGTGGAGGCAAAAATTTAGAGAGCTGAAATTCCCCTCATAACGTCACATGGTCTGAATGCAACCGCAACCAGACAGCACATGTTGTATAGATTTAGGAAATACCACAAAGTCTTAGCCCACCGCTGCTGATTCATCAAGATATCAATTACAAATGTGGCAAAATGGCCTCCCTCCAAAACCCCTCAACGAATCTTGCTGAAATTTGACCTCAATTCCTTCCAGGAAGAGTCATCCTTCCCCTAAGTTTGGTCTTGGTCTGTTGTCTGGTTTCAGAGAAGAAGCAGAAAATATAGAATTAAAAAAACCAAAAACAAAAAGACTCCCATTGCTACCGTACGGGTCAGTAGCAATAAGGAACCAATTCAAAGATCTTAAACTGAAATGCGGGTTCAGAGAGAGCGCAGCCGGCCTACAATGAAGTGAAGCGTGCTAAACTTGTCAGGGCGTAGCGCTGATAACACCGGCGCTCTCTGCAACTTTATACAGTCTAATATAGCGACCTATTAATTGTCTCTTTATGGTGCCACGGATGTAACTGCCATGCATTTCTCGCCCATGACCTCCGTATAAGCGCTCTATAATTATAATCCCTGCACAGTAGCTCATTCTCCGTCTTATCGTGTCCTATACACTTACCGTTTTTCATCAGCCCTTGCCGTTACCTGTGCCAAGTTTTACAAACGTGATTTATAGTCCCGTGCAACGATGCATAACGCTGTATAATTCGCCTAGTAACCCCAGTCGTCGCATATACATATGCCACTTCATCGTAATTATACAGAGCTCATGTGTCGCAAATGTCTTTAAGCGTTGCGTTCAGTCGATGATTATTATGCTTGACTGCACTTGTCCGTTAATAAACGCCTATTGTTGCTTTGATTTTCAAATTTCGTTGCATTGTGGCCGTTTTTGCCCCACCCCTCCTGCCTTAACTCGTACAATTTTTCAAAAACAGCCTATATCCTGGCAGCCTATACTTGTTCGAAATAACCAATCGTAGGCTTGCAGTAGCTAATGCAGAGAGTGCCGGCATTTAGCACTTACAAGTTTAGCACGCTTCTGTGCTGTCTCTGAACCCGCATTTCAGTACAAGCTTTTGGTTCTGTCATTTCAGTTTAAGCTTTTTGAATCGGCTCCTTATTGCTACTCGGGTGGCCTAAAAATACATCATAACAAATGCGTCATAGCATCTTGGTACAAACCTAATTAAACAAGAAATGAAAATAAATCAAGCAAGCAGCATACAGACCTTTGGAATGGTTATGTGTGTGATGTCGGTGTCGGCTGTTTGAAGAACTGTGATGATGCCGACTTGAATGAGCCGAGTGTCTGTGTCTATGACGATGTCTTTTACACCTACAATAAACACAGTTCATTCAACCACAACTATCACATAGGCAGGATCATTCACTATCACTTTTTCTTCTCTTCCCTCGGCAATCTGCTCATTCAGCATGCTTACGACAGTCTCTTCTTAATGTCTGCAAAACACTCCTATCTTCAGCTGCTTTCTTTAGATCCGATCAGTGTCACTGCTATTTCCTATCAAGTCAAGTGAGTGAGGCGTAGGGTCATGTTCGACACATTATAGGTTATTTTGCCAATGATCCTATCAAGTCAAGTCGTCTACCATGTGTAATCTGCACTCATTTTCCATCCTGTCTTTTTCATTAAGACCTTCCAATGTATCACGCAGCATTCCACTATAATTTAACACATGGCCCAACCACTTGCGCATAAGTTTCCACATTGTGTTCAATGTCTTCTTATAAACCATATGAAAAAATTTCCCCAGTAGTCTTTTTGTCCATCCAGCTGACTTTCTGCATCCTTCTCAAATTCCATCTCAAAAGCTTCCAGTCTAGTCCAGTCTACTTCTATCTGCCTGTGTTTTGCAAGATAGAATGCTATGCCTGAAAATAAACACTTCATAATCCACTTCTTCAATTAAATTTGCTTGTAAAAAGCTTTTTCTTGTACACTGAGAAGAGAGCTCAAAAAAATAAAACTACATAAAATTAATTTGTAGGAACTATAAATTAAGAAATTAGTTTTAAAAATTCTGTTGCTGATCTCATGAGCCAACAAAAACTGCAGACGTTCTTCAATAATACACTTAAGCGGGCTTAATCGAAATAAACAACAAAAATGGTCCATAATTGTATTCAAAAATTAAATCTTCTCCATAAACATGCAAACCAACCAAAAAACAAAAAGTATAACAACATATTAGATAATATTAATTCCAGAAAATACAGAGAGACAAACACCAAACTACTTTTCACACAACAATAAATACAATACTGCTTGCCTGTGTGGGCTGGAGCTGTGCCGGCTAGAGGAATGTGACTTGTCGCCAGAACGTGATCGATGTCTTGACAACACTCGACTCTGATGACAGCGACTTTCAGCATCTTCCGCACACTGCTGCTGCTGCTGGTCACCATATTGTAGAAGGTCTGGGTTGAGCCGTATAAACTCTTCTCTGTCACTGATAACTGCATTAGCCGCTGACACTTCACTACCGTCTTCATCATCCTGCAATAAACCATCCATTCATTAACACAAATTACACAGATATCAACGAAACATGAATACACAATAAATTTATATAGCACTGATGCACAAAATATTTCTGACATGCCGCCATGTCAGAATTGGTAAATAAAAAACAGGAAATTTATAAAATAGTACCTAAAAGTATCAACGGAGAAAGTCTGATCTCGTGGATGGGTTAATGAACGGATAGTCAGGCAATGTATTCTGGACACAAAGCCCGACACCAAAAAAGGAGCAAAGGAACACAGGTTGAGAACTTTAACATCAGTATCACTGAGGTTATTATTTCTTTCCATTACCACAACCACTATTTATCTAAAGTATCAATGCATCTTCTTCATTCAAATACACCTTCTAAAATTTATCAACCACCTTATTCTCTGTCTTTGTATAAACCTATCAGCTGAAACAGTAACCAACAAGCTATACAAATTAATCAATTTGAGACAACCTTTACTTGTTTACTTATATAAGTGACAAATTATTCGCCGTTGCAACATCCAGCACTCACATAGTCAACAGAAATTATTTTGACAGAAAGACAACCGCAGTTGCAGAACCGTCAACAAATTAGTAAATAAAGGTTGTATTGTAATAAATTTGCACAGCTTAATGTCTTATTTGATGTTGAACCGTGTAACACTGCTGACTTAAAACTAAAAAACTGCTGACTTAAAACAATAAAGTACAGACCCGCTGAATGACTGACGACAAGTCCCCACTGAGTTGTTGGTCGATGAGAATGGCCGGTTCAGTGCCCACTAGTCGCCGCTGATCTAAGTACGATCGTATCTGAGCAAAGCCCTTGTGTTGTTTTCCACTGACGTGCTCATCGAGGCGCTGATGTGGGTCTCCAATGACGAGTAGAGCACCGCACGTTGCACAGACCTGCATCGCTTTGGCTGGCTCATTGGCCATCTCCAACGCCCGCAACTCCGCCTCGTTCAACTGAATGACAGTGACAACATCTTTCATCAGTCAACTCACGTGATTGTGACACATTATAACAATGACAGATGCAGCAAACATTGGCCAACAACTGGTATAAGTGTATAATTAGCAGCTTTGCTGATATAATCTACATCTAATAATTGCCAATTTACAGACCGTAAAACTTCTAATATAAGCAGGGTCTCGTATAGTAGCCAGGTCTCTAATATTAGCCGGGGTCTGAGTC
>Ga0209367_1001430_pt1 | contig 29271 bp, 12 predicted proteins | sample WorMetLIZISLAND2_FD_187412 | JGI IMG/M metagenome (GOLD analysis project Ga0209367, IMG submission 187412) | Marine gutless worms symbiont microbial communities from Max Planck institute for Marine Microbiology, Germany - Olavius geniculatus... ...
GCATTACATCACAACTAGCAAAGAATATTTAACTAACAGCCATATTTTGTCCATATATTTTGAATTAGCATTTCTTCAGCTACATCTGGTAAAAATTTTGTGTAAATTGATCATTATTTGAGTGAATTATGAAAGAAATAAAAAGGGTGCCCGTTTTTTGAAACACAGTGTAGTGACAGTTTATTTCCATACTGGCTTGGAAATTATGATAGCTATTTTCCTACGACGTTGTGGTTTGCTTGTAACACTGTTCTATGCGTTTGACTAGGCTTAGTTTTGTTATTAGTCTGCACGAAAAGGTAGTTTCCCGGCGGACTTCGGTTTTACCGCAAATGTTTTATTTTTTTGCCATGAAATCTTTGAGTTCGGTCTGCCAGTCGCCGTAAAATATTGCACCATGATCAAAAGTATGCTGAGTTTTAAAACTAAGTCCAAAAATTAGCGCTCTACTCAAAGAAAAGTTTAAAGTAAAAGTAAAAGGTAAAAGTAAAGTCCGGTTTTTGCTATAGCGCTTCTTACATGAGACGAACTCGTGGCCAAAAGCGCTTTGACAATCTCGAAAGTGGCAGCTGATTGGCATGAGCTAATGATACCGCGGCGAGGGCGCGGCCATCCATTGCTCGAGTTAACAAACTGGACACGCGGTTTGCAGCTAGCAGACATACCACTGCCTCAATCAGCCACACCAGGCCTTCACCCCGTAGCCCATAAGCTACTACTCATTTCCCGTCCCACGGAGGCTAGGAGGCTGAGTTGACCAAAACATGCAAAATTTGGCGCAATTTCGAACGACTTCAAACTTTGACCGCGAATATCTCTGGAAAGAATAGAGATATCCAAAATGGCTTGATCTACCGAGATCCTCTTACGTTCGACAAAAAACGTCCTGTGAACTTTAGTCCACTAACGACATAAATCTAAAAGCCAAATCATACCCACCGAATCGACTTTTTCGAAAGACCATATTTCGGCCCCTAGAAGGCGCTGCGCCCTGAAACTTGTACACGCGACAGAGAATGATCAAGGCTTGGCAGCGCACACTCCATCGAGGATTGAGGTCGTCCCAACAATTTTTTTACAAACTTTTCCACATGACGTCGCATAAGATAAAGATATGATACTATAAGTACAGATTTTTGGGATCCACACCCCAAAAATTTGGGAGAGCAAAAACGTCTGAAAATTGGCACGATTTTGGTCAACTTCACAATTTGACCGTGATCTGGTATGGATCAAGATATGAACAAACGGTAAATGGCATTATCAATTACGATCCGTCTCGCGTCGGATAGAAATGGTGAACTTCGGTTTTCTAACAACGACGGTTAATAGAGCGTAGATGTTGTCCCACCCAATGTCAACACTGCGCGTTCTGCGTATGTCAATGTACTTGAGTTCATGCCACGTGACTTTGCTATGAGGGAAATTTCAACTGACTAAATTTCCCCTTACAGCCGAATTTACGGCGTTCGGTAGACTCACGTTGGGCTTTGAGCCAATTTTTTTTTAGTTTTTTTGTATTTTATTTTATTTATTGTTTGTCCCATTGCTATAGCATAGCAATATAAAATCACTTGCGTCTGTCTGTCATTCTGTCAGTCTGTCTGTAGACACTCCTATAGCCGCAATTTTGATTCGATTTTGATGAAATTTGGCACAGTGATTCGGGGCCCAAAAAGTAAGATCGAGTTTGTTTGGGATAAAAATGTGATAATTTTCTTTCTTATTTTACCCAAATTTTAAAAAAAATTTGCATTACGGCCTATGGAGACTTCAAAGCGGTATAACTCGGTCCCCGTAAAAGATAGTTGCGCGCTGTTTGCACCTACCCCCTATTTTCGGGGCCAGGCTATCCGACTGCCATTTAAATTTTTCGCCTGCCGAACCCTGTTGCCATGGCAACGAATTTTGGAACAAAATTGACTATAACTCGGCCCCCGTAAAAGATAATTACGCGCTGTTTGCACCTATCCTCTATTTTCGGGCCTGGGCTATCCGATGGTGTCATTTAAATTTCTCCCCTGCCGACTCCTGTTGCTATGGCAACGAATTTTGGGACAAAATCGACTACTCGGCTCCTGCAAAAGATAATTGCACGCTGTTTTCATTTAACCCCTATTTTGGGCCCGGGCTATGCAATGGTGTCATGTAAATTTTTCCCTGAAGATCTCTGTTGTCATGGCAACCAACCGTTTTTATTTAAAGACAAAATTGGCTGCAGGCTCACAAGAGCGTCAAACGCTGAAACGCAGCTGCTATAGGCTATATAGCGTGGCAATGGGACAGATACCTCGTTCCGTTACCTCGTTCCACAGAACGTATTTCTAGTTGTACAACAAAATAATGTTCAAACAAACACGGAGAAAAATCTGTCTTTATAGTTTACAATAAAGTCCGTTTAGCTGAAATCAGTAAGCTGTGTAAACCAGAATGGTTAAAATTGATACGTTCAACTTCATACTGTAAACCTATAGCAACAATATTATTGTCATTTTTCGTTATTATTATAACTCAACAATTATTGACATCGTTAGTCAATAAGTGGTTTCGTTGATGGTCAATAGCAACTGGCCTAGTCTAATGTCTAACTTGCACAGATGTAGAAACTTGGAATGCTAAAGATATTAAGACCCTTTTATACATGTATGTTTATGCATTGCGAATTGCTTAAGTAGGCCTATGTCCTTAGAGACTAGAAAGGTGCAGACTGCGGAATGTAATTTTAATGTTTATAGTTGTGTCAACTGTCATAATATAAACTGGTGAGAGTCCAATTGACCAATTTACTAAGTATTTACGTCATACAAACGTTTCCAAGTATTTTTGTAAAGTTTTGCTGAATTCACGAAAAAATAAAACCACAAAGCCGAATAATTTTTCGGCGGCTGAGGTAACGCTTGCAATTCGGCTTAGCCGAATTTTTTTCGGCTGATATTCGGTTAAAGCTCAAAATTCGGCGGCGGCGGCTAAATTCGGCGTCTCTGGGGTTTAATTGCGAATTATCTATTTTACATGTATGTGAAACAAAATAGTCTATTCCGCGAGTTTTTTGTTATGAAGCAGTTACAACGGTAACATACTATATGGTGTCGTACATCGGATGCAGCGTTTTGTTGGCGACACTTCTCAGACTGTTAATAAAACGTTACCGGCTCTTGAGAAAAAATGTTCGCAGGCATTATATCAAGCAAAGGCAAATGCTATTAGCGCAACATTAGCGATATAAGCATATTGCATTTCTCGGGAGATAGGACGTAAAGCGAATGGTTTTGGCATATGCTGCTGGCTGGCACGTGGCATTAACTCGACGTTCTAATGTCATCTGCGGCGTTCATGCCTTCAACTGCAGTCATCAGGCGAGATGAAGGTCTTGACGTCGGTTACAGCTACTGCAGCATACGGCGAGGCCACCTGACACACTCTGACATCAACACGGCACACGTCGCTGACAAGTACGTGTTTGTAACCAACTGCACGCCACCCAGAACTGAAGATGTAGACAGGGCACGGGCCTCTCTGTCCTTTGAACACTTTGCTCCGTATGTCGTTCAGTGCAGCCACATTTTACTGTCGGTGTTCTGACATAGGGAGGTTTATAAATGAGTTGCAATGATACCGACTATTGCGAAATAAACTACATGTACATTGACTGGCCCATATATTGACGTACTAAATTTATAAAGCGGTCCACGAGGCCTACACACGTTAACCCTACGGCGGAATAAAGTCGGACGTTTCTACTGATTATTTTTCGCGTGGGAATTCCAGTATCGGGCAGCATGATCTGCACAGCTGTATATATACACTGCATGGGCAGGCCTATTCTGGCAAAAGGTATATAATATGGCATAATGCATCCAAACGGATACGAAATACATCAAGCAATATTCCAGGCTTATAGTAAAGCAGTGGCCATGGTTGGCCTACGCTAATCAGTGGTCACCGTCAGTTAATAATATATGGATTAGTCTGACTCTGACAGTTAGGTATATGCTTTACTCCGGCGCGCTCAGACTAGTCCAAAGCCCGCCAATTGCCGATCGGCAGGTCGACCAGAACACACTGTCAAATTATGTATTGGGGGATCAGCTATATACTATACACATAGGCCTACACACATACGATGTACAAAATTTTACATCAAAATTTTGGTCCGTCTCCGATTGTCGAAAAGTTCAACCCCCAGCTAATTTTTTACAATTCAAACACTGCAGGTCGAATTCCATAAAGTTATTGCGTGACGCTGAGTGGGTAACACGTTTTGTTCTGCCTGTAGTCGTTAGCTATTCAAATTACCGTTTACACATCACAACCTCAAACAACGCCATTCCTCGTTTAATCAACCGGTGCACCATGTACATTCATCAAAACACTGGTTCCCTTCAGTGGCGTCCTGGGTTAAAAAAAGTACACGGGCAGAAAGTTGCATTTTCCGACAGACAACTGCAAATTTCAAACAAATGAGATTTTTGGGTTGCTTAACATTTTAATTTTGCTCCTAGATTTTTTCCAAAAGGGGTGTTTTATCCCCCAAATTTTGCGTTTTTGGACGTACATTTTTCGACGTTAAGAAAAAAGCAATGGTTTATAACCAAAAACTTTAGAAAAAAAACAGGAACTTGAGCAACTAGAATTACTCGGTCTTGATCAAAGAATGCACGGAGATTCTTCAGACGCTCTTAGCGATTGTGGGACATCAATGCACAGCCGCCGGGTTCTGAAGAGAGAGTGAGAGAGTCGAGTGATTTATATTGACGTCATATAGACAGACACACGCAGGCCTGACGACTGCGCAGTCGGTCGCCAGGGAGCTATCTATCCGTGCCTCATGAGACATTACATGTGTGGTGCAGCAAGCATTCTCATTAGCAATAAGCTTAGCGTGAGAGCATGACTCTTCCCGGCGGCTATTACGAGTAGTACAAAACAGTCAGTCAGGCAATCGTAGTTCTCTTGACCTAATTACCTAATTAAGGATATCAGCATATTGCTGCAACAACAACAACAACAACAACAACAAGGCCTAAAAATTCCTTCAAAAATTCCTGAGTTCACAGCTGCCGTCGGGCGAAAGACCATAGATGAAAAAATATTTTTTTTCTACTTTATTTTTATTTTATAATATTTTTTCCAATATTACAAAACAACTCATAAAACAACGTGACATATTGAATAGCATCCATGAAAACTAAAGTAAGAATACTGCAGCATAACATTACGAATTCACTGCGCGGCCGTACGTGGCGACGTTCGGTAGACATAAGTGATTAGGCCTAAAGACAATGACATGAACGCCAACAAGTGCATGACCTCTCATTACTGACACGCGACTAACATGAACACTTGCGTCTACCGTGAACTACAGTCAGTGTTAGAATTGCCGGGGAAGAGAGTTGGGGGGAGTTGAACCCCCAACTGTTTTCTCACCCCCCTAACACACTGTTAAATTATGTTCTAGGGGGTCAGCTATATACTATATACATAGGATTTACATCATAATTTTGGTCGGGCTTCGGCAGTCAAAAAGTTCAGCCCCCAGCAAATTTTTCACAATTCTAACACTAACGCTACAGCATGACATTACAACGATCTAAGACAAATACTCAACTGTGAAAGCAAAGAAAATGAAACCGTTCATGCTGCTCTTCATATCTAACCAAAACTAAGTTCGGACTAGATAAAAGAGAAATGTTAAAATGCAAAAAAAACGTGCCAGTAAAAACATAAACGTTAGCTAAAACCTCATAAATTAAGTTTATAGTACAATGTTATGGGGTTGTCTATAAATAACGTCACGCAATTTTAGAAAAAAAATTACCTCCCCTCCTCCGTCGTTACGTTTCGTCACGCTGCTCTGCCCCAGTATGACGTCACAAACTTCTAATTCTCCTCACTTGCAGTCTATAGTGTAGCTTACAGATCTATATGAGTTTCAAACACAACGCAACTTCTTTTGTAGCCTTTGACACATTTGGAGCATAAGCATAGTATATCAAAGTTCTGATATGTAGAAATAATCTCTGTTGCGAAAATTGAAAATTGTCTACGTGCAAAATTACGTGAAACGGCCTTGCCGCAGATGTGACGTGCGTGACGTGCAGCCTTTAACCTCCTTCTCCCCCTACGTCACACATCGTCACAATATCGTAAACCCCTCTCCCCCCTTCGGCGCGTGACGTCATTTATGGATCACCCTTATGAGAAACGTCTATAGAATCGAAAATGCACCAAACTAAATAAACTTTATACGGTAACGTTACGCAACACATTATAGATAAAAAATATGTGTAAATAGATAGTAGGCTAATGTAACTAAAAGCTGACAGTTTCACATACAAATATAACAGAATACAACCATCAAAAACAGTGGCGAATCCAAAAGTTTTGAATAGTGCGGTGAAAAAGTAGCGGTTAGGACATGGAAAGAAAAGTTGTGCCCCTCCCCAATAAAATTTGAAAAATATGCAGAAATAATGCATTTTGTGCAAAATTTTCACTTGATTATAGATGAATATAGACCATATGGGGGAGGGGCGGGCTGCCGTTCCTCTCTGAATCCACCGTTGATCAAAAATACAATCTAATGTACGACTATGTTGTTACAAAATTTTTGACAAAATACAGAAATTTGAAATGTGTTTTTATCAAAAGATTTAAACAACTAATACGTACTTTTTATGTATATAGCTCTTTCATAGAATGGCAGCCTTATAAACTGCACTTCCTTGGTCATTGCTGCTCTGGTCCGGTTTAATCACAAGCTGACACCAGTACACAGTAGGCTTAGAATGTGGGGATAATAACATAAATTTTGAATTCAAAAATAACACACAAATACAAATACGACCGTACAAATACAAACAGTCCCCGGAATTGCTGCTGTTCGCCGCCACTGCCGCAGACAAGCTAGTGGTTTAGTGGTCTAACTTTATTTTTGACCATCATAATTTGACTATCATATCTACACGTGGTGTTTGCACTTTTCACGGTCGTCTTTCGCGGATACATGTTTCTTGGCCATCTAATACAGTTTTTTTTAATTTTGCAAATGTAGTGATTAAACCTACTACCGAGTAAAGCAGTACTGTAGTGTACATTATACTTATTGTATCTGGGTTGGAAAACGGTAGGTTTTCGTATGTCCTTACAAATCAGGTAAACGTTGTTGCCACTGGCTCTCAAAAAATACTACCAGTGACAGAGGTCGTACTAATTTAAACTGCTAAGCCAGGCGTTAAAACTGCAGAACAGTTGTTAAGGCTTCACCAACCGGTTCCGGAGACTAAATAAAATACCGGTACTAAACACTGTTGTCGTGGTTCATACTACAGGGTAGGCCAGAAAATGGCACCATTTTTCGTACACCTTATAATTTCACCAAATATTAGCCCATTTTTAAAATTTTTTCACTCTCAGAATCAGAGGACAACTCGTAATAAAACTATCACTATAGATCTCACCACACCTCAAGTGAGTCATTACACTATTTTGTGAAATGTCAGTGTCCTGAGAATAACAATTAATAACTAGACAACTTCTGCAACAACGCATTTTGAGAAATTAACAACAGAAACAACGTGTTTTTTGTCTCAGTTATTGTCTAAAAAGTCACATCTCACAGTTTTTCCATCAAATGTTTAATGTGTCTGCTTTGCTGCTGGACGACGCATCCAAGACTGCAACACCACTATCCAATGGCGCAATTAACCAAACGCTGCGGCAGTTTGCCCCACTCACCGACGATCGCCTGCTTCAGCTGGTTGATTGTCGCGAATCAACAACATTGATGGACCGTCTGTTGAGAAACATCCCAAACAGCATAATTGACCAGATTTATGTCCGGGCTGTTTGGGGGCCACGTGGCAGACTCGATCAACGTTGATCACGCAACTGGTTAGTGGCGTCGCCGGCTTGAGTGCGTAGTCTGATATTTCACAAGGTAGTGTAACGACACACTTGAGGAGTGGTGGGATCTATAGTGATAATTTTATTACAAATTGCCTTTTAATTCTGGTAATAAAAATTTCCGAGAATCAACTAATATTTAGTGAAATTATAAGGTGTACAAAAATGGTGCTATTTTTGGTCCACCCTGTATATGCACTCACGACAAAAGAGATAGTTACTTCACAGTTATTTTATACGAAATGTGTAACGTTAGCCTGCTTTGGCTATAAATTCCAGATCGGATATTGGATTCCGAAACCGACGATTGGATTTACACAACGACTAAGCAAGTTTTATTGGCGGTCCGGCAGATGTCGCTCACAAAATGCATCACGTGACGCGTGACGTCAGCAGCGCTGCAGGCAATTGTCCTAGCGGCACGTAGTCGACGATGGATGACGCAACACAACGCCTGTAGTTGAATGAGTTGCAAAGGTGACGGTGTGCCAGCATGCTTGTGTCCGTCCGTCCGTCTTAGCTGGCAGTCTGCTTAAATAATTGAACTGATGAAAATGACACTTCAGCCACGGCGACGGCTATGCGGTAGTACCATATAGTAGCCCGAAGCACGCGTCGAGCTATGGCGTCAAAACAACGATGAAATGACGCCTTTTCCACATAAATATAAACAGACTACTACCACGACACTTCACTGTCGAAACAATGCATGACAAGAAGTCCAGCGGTCGCTAAAAAGCTGACCGTACGTGGATGTCGGAAGGCCAGCAAATGTGAATGCAGTGTGTGTTTACTTATTTGCATCATTTTTTCTTCTTATGTTGCAGAATTGCAATAACGGCATCACTCTACCTGACTTCTAACACTCAGAATACGAGAGAGCATGGAAATAAATTTCGTGTTCCAGCTGGGTGCGTCGACGTTTTCAGCTGCAGATTCTTCCTTGCAACTATCCAGATTTGGAAACAATTGCCAGCTAATGTCATCACTCATCACGTCTCCGTTTATCGAAGCACTCGAGTCACGATTAGCAAGCAGTGCAGCGATTCAGATGTCAATGCATCGAACGCTTCGGATGGCGTAATCTACTCGCAAACGCTGTTAAAGAGTAGTGCGAGATTTAAATTGACGGAACTGTCGTTTTTCAGGGCGAGGTTCTACCCAAAACAAGTTTATTTCGAGAGAAAAACAACGATTTGTTGTTTATGTACAGTATTCGATCTTTACCTTTTGACGCGTATAATAAAATAAGAAAAAAACTTTAAGTTTGCAATCGGTTAGTAGCGTAGTAAAATATTACCTCAATTTGAAAAATAACGGCTTGTAGGGGCCTCAATTTGGTACCGTTTAGCCACAATAATGCGTGATGATCACTGAATGTTATCCAAGATCAATGGTGTTCCTGTCATATGAAAAGGTTTATGCGACTTTTTATTAGTCATTAATAGCCACCTTGGTTTTATTTCTCACCGTTTCGGAGATACTGCATACCGTTCAGCCACAATATCGCGTACTGACCTTTAAGGTCATCCTAGGTCAATAACTTTTATGTCATTTTAAAGCTAATATGCGACTTTTTATTAGTGATCAATAACAGCCAAATCCCTATCTCGCACCGTTTGGTCGCAATAGCGCGTAACGACCTTCAATGTCATCCAAAGTCAATAATTTTCAAGTAATTTGAAAGGGCGTTTGGCACTTTCTATTAATGATTAACAGTAACGTTAGTTTTATCTATTACTGTTTTCGAGATACGACCACTTATAGCTTAAAACTTTTCATTAACAATTGCGGCTAAACCGCTGCAGATGGAGACATGGTTACTACTGCTAGCCTAAAGGAAGTTGTCAGCGCCCTATCCGATAGTGCCATTGCGACCCGTATACGATTTACATATTGCGTTATGACCCATCAAAGTCATCCAAAGTCAACGATTTTCTTGTAATCTGAAAAGGCGTATGCCACTTGCTATTAGTGATTTCTAGTAACCTTCGCCGTGTCTTTTATCATTTTCCAAATATGACCGGTTTTCAGTTAAAAACGCACATTTTACTACCCCCTCCATCTAACCCCAAATTTTAAAATGTTTTCCTTGCACTAGATCACTAACAATTTGCACGCTTAAGTTTAAGACACATAGCTAGCTAATTATTCGTGCAAAAATTTCCCTTAAACCTACCCGTTAGCCAGGGTACATCGGTGACAAACTCCGACGGACAGACAGACGACGACAACCATATACGCTCGGCCGTTATTTGAGTACGGTCGGCTAAAAACCACATGTGAGAAGAAACGAAAATGAAGGTTTAAGTTTTATGCACATTTTGTTTCAGTTTTGTTTTCGCATGTAAACCCAACTTAACGCACCACGTCGCCGACTCAAGACGTTGTTCCATGCAAAATAAAAATCACAGCAAAAGCATGCAACGTTTTGAACACGTGTTAACAATGAGACGTGGTTAGTGGTTACGCATGTAATAAAACGTTTGTGAAATTCTACGCATGATTGCGTCCGTCGAAAACCCATAATTGCATCCGATCACAGATCGGTAGTGTGATTGACAGAAATTTAACGTTGAAGAAGAGAAGCTATAAACAAGTAAAGTGCAGATAGCTGAGTTAGTTAAAATGTGCGAAAACAGTTTTAAGTCGCCCTGTAAATCGGTTTGAAATTTTCATACATGAATCCGCACGAATTGCAGAAGACAAAACAATGACCTGCTCACAGACCGGAGGATATTAAAGAAGCCATTGAAAGAGCGACACACAAAAAGAAGCGGCACACGAGAAATGACTCGCAGCACCTAAAACAATAACGATAATAGTAATAATGATATTTCGTAGCAAAACGCAGTTTTTGAACAATTAAAATATTTGACATAACGTTTTAATCTGCAGTAAGTTTTGAGAAAAACTTGATTCGTTCAAATATACAAAAATCACAACTCGAATTAATCCGTAGTTCAATAACACGTGGTGTAAAAACGGCATGTGAAACTAGCAGCTTATAACGTGTGACTTGAACACGACTGAAATTCAGAAAAATTATCCACGTACACGTTAATCCACAAATAGTATTAAAAGAAAAGCAGCCGATAAAGATAAATGATACAGACTAATCCACCAAACAGCTTAATGAGAGTCCAGCTTAAACGAAACAATACAGTGAAAAGCAGAAAACTAAGACAGGTGAATAAATGTAAATAAAGTGAACATAATATAAGCGGCCTGGAAGCGTCTATTGGGCCGCACAAGAATAGTTATCGAGCTGAGGACAACGTCGTGGTTGGTAGGCCTACGTGGCGTGTTGGAATTTGAAAACCAAAATACTGCGGTCTAATACGTAAGGGTATTAATCACGCCAAAACCGTTGACCGTAATATATTCCGCTGACGGTATATTTTTGTAGGACAGAGCTTTAAAAAAAGCAAAAAAACCCACTTCTTCGCTAAGTTGTCTATGTAGTTATATCTGTACTTTTCTGTCCTACTGTCTGTCTTGTTATGTGGACTCATATAGTTGCCTAAAATAAACGTGATTTATTTATTTATTTATTTATTATAGCTGTATAACAGATAAATAGTAAAATACCAGAAAAAAACAATGGCGCGAAATTTGCGGTACATTACGTTTCAAGAAGTCAATCAATTCTGCATTTACATATCTCTTCAAAAAGTCACCCCAGAGCAGGCTGCAGAGAACAGGAAATGAGTTTTCCAGTATATCTGACACGTTTCCGCACTTGCTCAATTCGCCTGATTGCGTTTTTGCATACAGTCCAACCGGACGCATGACATCGTTTTACACTCGCTAATTAAACAAACGCACCGACCTCTGGCGCTGTTAAAATCCCGATATATACGCACTTACAGTATAGAATATACACCAGTAACACCACAAAGAAAGGAATAAACATCCAAGTAGGCCTATTCTATTTTGTAACTCATATCAAAACGATGACGTGCGATTAACAGTTATTTCACTGTTGCATTTAAAGGTAAACCGCGCAAAAGTTGTGCAGCCACCACTTCGCTTGAAAACTGTTGCCACCCTACCTTGAGGTCCACAAGTAAACTTTGTGGGGGCTGGCATTATAAAATTATAATTCAAGATGGCGGCGGACGCCATTTTGAATTTTGTTTGGCTCCCATAATTTGATTGCTTATACAAATATTGGCACGAAATTTGGCACGTAAACTAAACTTAACATTCGACACATAGCTGTGCCAAAAGTAAAATCCAAGATGGCGGATTTTGCACAGAGAGTAATAGCTCAGTCAAGTATTGACATTGTTACATCATACATAATTTTTTTCTTGCACCAACTACCTAATACCTAATAATTACATTGTTGCAAATTGTCTGCAGAGTGCGAATTGAAAAACTTTTTTTAAAATCGGTCAATAATTGGCAAATGTAATGCCGGTTGTAACATAACATAAAACAGAAAAAAGTAATAATAGGCCTAAATGTAACACTTTAATGACAATTTGGGACAAAGCTTAACGTGAGACTGTCCGGCACCCTTACTGCAACTCGGGAGACAATTTTTGAGTTTAAAATTTCGCTTGTAGCAACGTCACGTTTCCGAGCGCAATCTGTGTGCACTAAATGCGAATGCGTTTAAGCCACGTGACGTTACTAGGAGCGTAATTTTAATCCTTATCCCCAAATTGTGTCTCATCAGACTTACGGCGTCTGACAACCTCACGTTGGGCTCTACCCCAAATTTATAATTTTGTTTATTTGTTTTATTTGTTTATTTCTGAATTTTATTTGCTGTTATGTTCTGTATTGAATACAAAATGTCTACTGCGCGAATAATGCTGTCTACTTCGGAAACTTGACGCAGGCGAGGTTAGACTGTGTGTATGATAATTTTATTATAACAGAAATCGGGTAATTGCGCAAAGACACTATTACCAATTTGTCATAAATGGAATGCAAATTAACAGGTGTCATGTGATGCTCAAGATAAATCGAGAAGACTTACCTGTTGTTTTCAGTCACAGGTGTTTGTCTTTCTGTCTGTCTGTGTGTCCATTACTCGTGCGGTATAACGCTACAGTCGTGATGATCGTTCAATGTATGGTCGCAGTGATGAGTGAGTGACGCTAAGCAGGCTGCGGGCTGCATTGGCCACGCGTGGAACGACGCCAACGACCAGCGCTTATCTCGCAGACACAGCACGCAGCATATGACGACTGGACTGGCGTATAATGATGTCGCCGTCATAGCACAGGCAGCTCGGTCGCAGCCAAAACCTGCGCCACCCTCGCACGCTACACGACGCAATTCGATATGTTTTAACTAGAGCCGTGCAACAATTAATTTTTAATCGTCTTTTAAATCGCCTAACCGCTGTAGACATATGACACTATCCTGACTGAATTCACGGACCTGTGCACTGTTAATTAGGGTTTTTCTTGTTTTCGCAGGTTCTTGCTTACGGTTTTTGTCGTTTCTGTTTATTTCTCATTGTAGTTTTTTTTAGTTCAGCCAGTGGACATTTTTATCAGATTTGTTATTTCTTTATTCTTTTTTCCAACCGGTCACACATATGCAAAGATTGCAAGCAGATCATCACAAATTTAACAGTAAAACCACAGATGTAAAAAAACGTTAAAAAACGCTAAAAACGTAAAACGCGTGGCAAGAATAAAAAACGTTTTAAAACGTGTAATAAAAAAACGTTAGTCCTAATTTATTTAACTTTTTGCTTGATGCTTATGCTGAAGGTGCAGTATAACTAGAATTAAAGAAAAAGAAAAAAAACTTTGGTCAATTTTAATTTAACTCTACAATCATAAAACCAAATATTACCAGACTAACTAAGTAAACTATTACCACTTTTTGTTTCTTTGGCTTTCAAAATGCTTCTCAAAGTTATTAATAAAATTTTAATAAACGTTGTTTAAAAAACGTTAAAAAAGTTAAAAACATAAAAAACGTAAAAAATTTTTAAAAACGTAAAGACTTTTTTTCACATTTATGAGTAAAACAGTAAATAACACGCGTTTATTGTTTTTGCAGCCAAATGGCTGCAAGAACATTAAACGCGTGTTACTTACTGTTTTTCTGTTATAGAAAACTGTTGGATGTCACACGAAAAGACAAGGTAAGAAACGAATACATCAGAAAAAGACCGCGTTGTGAAAATTAAAGCAGATCAATGAAGAAACAAAAAACCCAGCTAACCCAAAGAGGACCGCACGACAGCGTTGCATGTTTGAAGACTCACTGCGAACAAAATCTAAGCTCACCGATCCGGGCAATAATTATTGACATTGGACAGGATGATTTTTATTAATCATTTGCAAATAGTAATCGTGGCCTTATCTCACAAAGTTTTTACGTCTTAGCTATCACAATATTCTGTCTGTCTCTCTGTCCGTCCGTCCGTCCGTCTATCACACAGGTAAATCACTCAAAAACGGCGCAAGCTAGGATTAAGTTTACCAAATATTCACCATCGGCTGCCTGAAAGACTCTAGTTTCAGAAACCGTAAAGCTTTTCCATGAATTCGAAAACGTAACCCTGAACGAAAGTGCCAATTTATACGAAGGGGTAGAAATAATTGACGATTTTTAGCCAATAAGTCGCTGTATCTCAATAATGGTGCGAAATAGGGCCTAGGTTACTATTAATTACTAATATGAAGTCGTCCATTGGCTCTCGGTTGAAACCGAATTTAATGACCTTCGGTGATCTTAAATTCTAAATTTCAGCCAAAATGGGGGTTTTATGAATTTTAGCGATTTGGGGCTGCGAGACATATTTCAGGAGCAAATTGCGCCGAAATATATTGAAATAAACATGAAGCTGGGTATGAAATTTTCAGCACTGAACGTAGATTTCGACGGTTCTAGGTTCAAGAAAACCTGCGCACAAGGGCATCAGAAAGCGGTATCACCGTAAGTCCTTATTTTACCGTTGTTGGCCAGTCTTTCGTGAAAATGGTTACAGATAGGCATGGGCATGCTACCTATCACGACAAGCACTAGTGGCGAGCTTTTTAGTCGTATCAATATTGATAACTTTGAAAGACCCTGAACTTTCAAAATAAAAGGCTATTTATTGATTTTTGCGATCTTCGCCTGCGGCAAACTCTCCAAGAATGAACTGCGACGATACGGCTGGTTGCGAACAGTAACTGCTATAGGCTTTCGCGCGTTTGGTGATCATTAGCTCAAATTTCTCGTTGAGATACGGCGACTTCGAACATATTGGTTAAAAATCGCGAATTTTTCTACCCCCTTCCCTTTATTTATCTCCCTTGGTTGGGATGATCTAGTTCAAATTTCCGGAAAAGCTTTACTGGTCCAGAAACTACAGATTTTTACGAGGCTTCGTGATCTAGCCTGCACTGTTTTGATACAATCGCAGAGTGTGACGGGTGGACAGGCTACACCAGATAATTGCGGTAAAATAACCACCTTTTTGGAGGGGTAGCCGTGTTTGACGCCCGCCTGCGCCGGGCTCCATGAACCTAGAAGATCGAAACTTAGACGGCTGAAATCTACGTTTAATGCTAAAAATATCATATGCAGGTTGTCTTGGTCTAACTCCAGCCATTTCGTCGCAATTCAGTATTAAAATATGCGCAGCATCTAAATATTGCGAAAAATTCACTGAAAACCCCTTTTGGAAAAGTTCAAGGTCATTCAAGGTCATCGATGTTAATAAATTTAAAAAGCCTGTCACCAGTGAACGTAGATATGATAAGCAGCATGTCTGTGCCTATCTGCAACCGTGTTCACGCTACACGAGATAATTGCGGTAAAATAACCACTCTTTAAGGGGGTAGCTGTGTTTGACGCCCGCCTGCTCCAGCCTCCTTGAATCTAGGGGGTCGGGATTAAACTGCTAAAATCTACGTTGAATGCTGAAAATTTCATACGCAGGTTGTCTTGGTCTATCTCTAGCCATTTCGTCGCAATTCAGTGTTGAAATGTGCGCTGATCCAAAAATTGCGAAAAATTTACTAAAAATCTCTTTTTGAGGGGTTCAAGGTCGTTCAAAGTCATCCATGTTGATAAATCTAAAAAGCCTGTCACCAGTGCTTGTTATGACTTATGATAAACAGTAGGCCTATGTCTATGCCTATCTGCAACCATTTTCACGGTAAACAAGCCAATAGCGGTAAATAACGTCTTTTGTGGAGGTGCCCCTCTTTCTCCCCCCTTTTCGAGGCGACCTCGTAACTTAACGGCATGAAATTTTGTCGCAAAATACTAGATACTCTGAGATATCATATGATGAAAACCCGAAATTTGAAATTTCTATCTCACTCGGGCTTTGAACGGTACCGGGACGTGAAACCAGGACTGGCAGACGGACGGACGGACAAAATCATCATGGCTAATACGCGCTACAGCTAACTATGCTAGTTTGGCGCGTAAAAATGAGTGCAAATCACATTATTCTATCATTTTGGCTATTTTCGAGCCAAAAATATCGAAATTTTGAGCGGTCGGATGAAGCACCGCACCGTACTGCACCGAACAACTGATAACTAGAGAAAGGCTGACCTCTACTGTCTCCTCAGACCAGTCCATAAGTGTCCCAATGACCTCCCCGTGAATGTAGGGACGCCCGTTTTTGACCCTGACTCACTTCTGGTCTGAGGTAAGGGTTAGGGTTGAAGTTAGCATTAGCGTTAGGGTTAAAATATGGGCCCATACTCTTTTATGAGAATATGCGTGACCTGTATGTTCTGAACACTCGGGAAAGCTGTTTCCTGATATTTCTGAGTCCGGTGCGTACGTTGCGGTCCGGTGCGGTGTGTCGTTTGACTCAATTTGACACAGTTATGTCTGTTATGACGAAAGCAATTTTAAAATGCTTGTTTCTTTCAGACACAGTGTACATGTGTTGTGCCAATAATTTTGATTGCGGTTAACGACGAAGTAACGAGTATAATAAAATCGACAACATTAAAAAGAATAGTATGTTTACTTGAGTTTTGTTTAACGACAATGAAAGCTGCAGGTCGATATGGCGACAAAAGCTGCCGCAGAAACGTCATATATCAGCACATTCGTGGAGACTGTATTTTATGAACTTCTTTTCATTGCCAAAGCACTAAGTCAGTTTGGGTCTTTGATAGTACATTGCTCCGGCGAACGTAGCACTCTAACACTCGTTTAAATCAAGCTTAGACACTATCTGTTTATTTACCGTTGGCCGGTCGATAGCGTATATAGCCAGTGCATGGAAAGAATAGACTACTGCTTTACAGGAATCGTATGTATATACTCAGTGGTCACCGTATTTATCTGTCCCATTGCTATAGCATAGCATGAGACAGATTATGAAATCACTTCTGTTACACATTCTGTCACACTGTTAGGCTACACTGTCTGTTTGTCTGTAAACACTCCTACGGCCGCAATTTTGATTAAATTTTGATGAAAGTTTGCACAGTGATTCGGGGCCCGAAAAGTAAGATCGAGTTTGTTTGAGATAAAAATTTGGTGACTAATTTCCCTATTTTACCCCAATTTTAACCCCCGTAATGCATTTTCAACGGGAAGGTTCTTGTACCACAGTAGAAAATCCTGCGGGCTTAGGCCCTATAGTAACGTTTAATAGCTCAAAAAGTGTATCTCGGCGGCCGCTATAAACACACAAAAAGAAGAAAATCTAATCCCCCAATTTTTGCCTTTAACCCTCAAGATTGTGATCACTGCATTTTCAATGGAAATAAGCTCGTCAGTTACAGCTGTGCCACAAACGATTAACGTTTGCGACATAAAGTCGCTTTTGTGCAGTTTATTTCAACAAAACGGCTGAATTAGTATTCGCTACAGTATTTAACTTACACACGTGTATAGCCTAAGAAAAATAACAATTTCCGACCTTATACGAAATTCCGTGCACTATGGTAACTGTAGGCTCACAAGAGCGTCAAACGCTGAAACGCAGCTGCTAGTGGGCCTATAGGGTTGCAATGGGACAGATACCTCGTTCCACAGAACGTATTTTTTAGTTTAGTGAAAAAAACGTCAGTTTGAAAGGTAGAAGCGTTCTTTAGCTTACTAACCAAATAAACCTATGCAAAGGATATCTTCTACAGCCTGTCAGCAGGTTGATCAGACTATATAGCCTAGCGGTTTCCCCGAAAATCCAAATCCGCGAAATTTGCGAAAGCTATGACATTTACGAAACTCAAATAAACGCATGCAGCAACACTAAATATCAATGTTTAATGAAAAGCAAATCCACTGTTGATTAGCAAAATCTGATCTAAAACAACTTACTGCAGCAAGTTGTCTGCACTCTAATATAGCAGAACTAAAATTACAGTATTTTAAACGCAACTAAAACAGGAAAAATGGAACAAATGCTGGTTTGTAAAAAATCTTTGAAGGAGATTGAAACCTGACATAAAAACTACGAAATTTTGAAAGATGATTCACAGTGGGTGCGTTACGCTTAAATATTTGCAAACGAAGAATAATAGGGTGTTTACACGATCGAGCAAAACATCGAGCAAACATCGAGTTGGCTCAAACACGCCTATTGAAACCCCACCCCTGGCTCAAATGTAAGCCTAGGCTTAGGCTCTTAGCCCACAGCTGATCACGTGTTATATAGGCCTTCCAATTATAACCCGCCCGCCCTCCTAATTTGCACGCTAATTACCATAGAACGTCGAGCTGGCTGTTCGATTTTGCTCGATCGTGCAAACACCCTATAATACCCCGTTTACCCGATCGTGCAAACATCGAGCAAACATCGAGCAAACGTCGAGCAAATGTATTCAAAATACACGTGCTAATTGCTCGACGTCTGCTCGATGTTTGCTAGCATTCATCCAGCTAGCTCGACAATCTGTGGTAATTAGCATGCTAATTAGGAGAGCGGACGAGTTGTAATTGGAAGGCCTCTATAACACGTGATCAGCTGTGGGCTAAGCCTAAGCCTACATTTGAGCTAAGGGGCGGGGTTTCACCAGGCCTGCTTGATGTTTGCTCGATCGTGTAAACGGAGCATAACGGTATGAAATAGCGAGGAAATGGGAGCTGGATGACGGATGGCAGACAGAGATACAATCGGCCGGTACCCGGAAGCACTATGTCTCCGCGGAGTGACTCGCAGCCAAAGACACATGACGTTTTTCATCGATCAGACCGGCAGCGTGTGCTCGCTCGTGATCTATCGCTGAACATAGCCACCGTGTTTGCGCGTCTATAATAGAGGTGTGCGTGGGAACGGAAAATCCCACAATAGACATCCTCATGGGCATGAAAATAGCACATAATTTATATGTGTGCAAATTTTTCTGGAATGATTACAATGCAGAACATATTCAGTTGTTCAAATAAGATCGCCAACAAAGCGTTGAAGTGAGGTTACTCCAAATTCTTTCATTTAGCCTAATTATTAAAATTCACAGTATTTTTCTAGCAATAAACCTAAACAAATGGCCACATTGGTGGCGTCAGATGGTTATGTTTGTTTTGCATGTGTCTCAGTAGTTGGTGTAGGCCTACATTTGGCTTTCATTGTTCCAAAAAACGAGCTACAGATAGAAAAAATGGGTATGAAAATTGAATGTAATGGTATCAAGAGAAAAAAAATGAAAATAAAATTACGGAAATGCGGTAATGGGAACAGTGAAGGTCATTCCCTGACACCTCTAGTCTATATCGATCGTAGGCCTACCTGTCGTCAGCGTTGTATGCACACCTCACAGCACCGTGTGCGTGTAGGTATCGCTATCATATCAATGAGCAGACGAATTGATTGATATAGAACGTTCTGCTGCTATGCAAGACCGTTCAGCCAGGCGCAAGATGTGAGTCCAAGACCAGGCTCGCTGCAGGTTGCCGTATGAAGACAAAACGTCTTGCGATCTGACAATAATTTCATCGACCACACGACACACGACCTAATGTTTTCCACCGGTGAATGTGCTGATGTCACGCTAATCGCAGGTTGCATCGGAACCAGTTTGATTGTGTGATTGACACACTCAACCATCGGCAACGTAACCTAACGTAACGTGACATAACGTATCTACGTAATGTCACGCGCTACACTTTTTTGTCTTTCACGAGCTTGTCGCAGTCGCAGACATAGCAGTTCCCATCCTATAGGTTACACTGAGAATAAATATTTTAATATTTATTATTTTAATAATAATGAGTAAAAATAATAAATAAGTAGTAATAATAAATAAGTAACTAAATTACGAATGTGGCGACCTATTTTGCCCTGAATTTAGCGATGTTACCCTAAAATGACTTGCCGATGTTTGCGCTCCAAGAAGCAAAGTCCGTAATGAAACTCATCTGTAATTAGGTTTTCAAATAACCCAAGTTATTCTTACTAGCTAACTGCTGTATAGACGGACAAATGTGATATAAGTACTCCTATATATCAATTACATATTACTAGTGGCGTATTTAGGATTTAGCAAAGGGGGCATGGCATGGCGAGCGCGCTGAGCGCGAGCCTATAACGGGGGTTTGGGGGCGGAGAGCCCCCAGCGAGGTGCCCCTGGTGGGGAATGAGGGGGCGAAGCCCCCTAAAGCTGAAACAGTTTTGGCTTTTGGACGTTCAATGGAAGCCGCAAAATTACCTATTTTTCTGTAATTTTGAAACGCAGAAAATCACAGATATGTGCGTTGTTTCGCAAAAAATAAAGTTTAGCAAGCCGCAAAACGTCTTCACGGATTAATGTAAATTATTGAAAGGCAATAAACTTCACAATATGCACAACACATGGACAGTAATAAGTGGGCCGTGTCAAACCCTGTCTGTCGTCATCAGAATGCTTGATGCATTGATTTTCGTCGCCAATGTCATCGCTCGCAAGCGGTGCGCCGTGTCTTTGGCGTTTGACATCGTAATACGTATGCGCTATGTCGTTTCCACTCGCTATTTACTAAGCTCATAGTTACGTTACGTCTGTTCTTTCTTTCACTTCTGTTCCGTGTGCGAGTGGCGAGATGGCAACACAGCTGTACATAAAACAGCAAGCGCCGGCGAGCGTGTTCATCTGTCCAGTGAAACAGAGCACTCCGTCGCTTAATGACATTATGATTATCATGACATTGACATACGAAGCTTGGTTCCCGAGATTCTCGTACTGATGAGTTTTGATAACGTCGGACATAGGCTACTAGCCTATCCATGATCGCTGCGATGCCGCTTCGGCTTGTGTTATCGGAGAATAGGGTGTATCACAGTCGACAGGGCAAAAGAACGCATCTTAAGAGCGCGGCCATAGTCGCGTTACATGCAATAATAGATTTAGGCCTTATTTCATTTGGATGGACTTACTAGTCGCCGCACTGCAGTGCTGCTCATGCTCATATTACGCTACAATTTGGCAAGTTGTTTCACAGAGAACACGCATACTGCACGGCAGTATTAATTGCTATCACCGAAATAGCTGTTTTGACCTCAAAATGCAGTTCACAAACCATTTGTCGGCCGGGCTCTGCCCGGATTTGCTAGGGGAGCTTACAGAACTTGGCTGGCTAGACCCTCTAGCTGGGTGTGAGGCCCCTCGGGAAACGGAAGAGAAAAGAACGAGAATGAAAAAAGGGAACGTGGAGGGAAAGGGGGGATAATGTACAGGGAAGCGGAGTAGAGAGAAAGGGGAAGGAAAGGGGGCGGATGGAGCCATTGAAGGGAAGCAGGGAAGGAACGGAGCCCGAAGGGAAAGGGAGGAGGAGCTTGAGCCCGATTTCGATTTCGAGGGGGATAGAAGCCACTGTTATCAGATGCAATCTCACATAGCGATTTTAATCGCATATCGTATCGGTATGAAAGAAGATTATCAAACATTGTTGAATTTTGCAGTTATTGCTGGAAAATGGCAACAAAATGCACCTTTTGATATAAAGTCGCCTGTAAAAATTTCATGCTTGGGCCAAAGGGGGGGCATCGCACCGTTGCCCGCCCCCTAAATACGCCACTGCGTATTACATTAAAATGGCGCCATTACCGGGTGAGAGTATAGCATTGTAGACGATGTATATCATATTATGCCAAATATATTATAGCAGCTTGTTTCTGCACTCATGCGACTGTATTACCCAATCATCACACTCTTAGCATCTGAGCTGTTTCCCGTGATGTCACGCTACGTCGCTGACGGTGGCGTGACGTGCGAAGTGTCAATCATGCAATCAACTACACATGTGTCGATCCGCTCGAATCTGCACAGATCCGCGTGACGTCAGCACATTTGCGGATCTGCAGCGCCGGATGAGAGAAAATTGACGCGAAATCATCGGCTTCTGTGCCGGAAACGCAGAATGGCGTCAGCGTGTTACGAGTGACACAAGACGCACGATCGAGCTGGCCCGTTCATGTACAGCGTACAGTAACTGTATCTCGCGAGAACCGCTAACCACCAAACTGCACTTATCGCCGCTTCATGTCTTGTACACACAGCACACAGTTCGTAACATCTCGATACCATGCGTGAAAGCAGTCCGAACGACATATCACACCATTCTGTGGTTATAGGAACAATTTGCTAATCATGACACAATTCAAGTGGTTATAAGTCAGGTGTGACTAATCAATCTCCTGCTGTAGTTTGCGTCACCCTTGCTGAAATTTGAGCGATAGTGAGTCTATGTTGTTCTGTTTCGTGTCTGGTACAGTACATTCAACCGGGCCTGTATGCAAGACGCAGTCTAAGTGCTGATTTCGTCGTTAAGAGCACCGGCTGTCATAAGATTTTATGTCATTGAGATAGTTGTGATGATTTTTTGAAATAAAATATTGTGCAATTGTACCACAAGTTTCCCGTGACGCTCAATATGTGCAGAATTAATTTTCGGCTCTGGTCGGCCACTGTGCAAGCCCGGACTTTTGGCATAATTGCCCTGTCGCTTTAACTGCTGCGCCAGACTCGAAGACTGACGTAAGCGGACAACAGGAAGAACAAACGAAAGACGAAGCAGTACATTATCACATTCATTAACGAGTTAATCAGCAAAGACTGGCGACGGACGGACGAAGCTCTGGCTCACGAAGTGAATCAGCAGCCAAAGGACGTTGATTGCAAAACCTAACAAGTAATTTGAGCAAAGCTCACGTGAGGCGCGACAACGGCGGTCCTGCTATCTGGGCAATCAGTGTACAGGGTGCAATAAAATAATAATGAGTCTTAAAGGAGTACCCAAATTTGAAGTCTCCGCACGAAAAACTTGTTGAATTTAAACGGTCGAACCTAAAATTGTTAAAAATGTACGTTCTATGCTAAGAACATACGCAGGCCGTTCATGTCTATCTTTAGCCATTTCGGCGCAATTCACACTTGAAATGTGCGCCACAGTCGAAAATTGCAAACAAATACACTAAAACAGTAAACACCCTATTTTGAAGGTTCAGTATCTTTCAAGATCATCAATGTTGACACAAAAAGCTCGTCACTAGTGCTAGTTATGACAAACAGTATGTCAGTGCCCATCTGCAACTGTTTTCACGCTAAACGAGCCAATAACGGCAAAATAATCATTTTTGGAAGGGTGCCCCTGTTTGATGCCTGCCTGTGCAGGCCTCCTTAAAACTCGGGGGTTAAAAATTGAACTGCTAAAATTTACCTTTAATGCTAAAAATTATTACGGGGGTTGACTTGGTCTATCTCCAGCCATTTCGTCGCAATTCAGTCTTGAATTATGCGGTGCAGCCAAAAATTGCGAAAAATTTAGTAAAAACCCTTATTTTTAGGTTTAAGGTCGTTCAAAAAGTTATCGATGTTAAAAAATTTAAAAAGCTCGTTAAGCAGCATATCTGTACCTATCTGCAGCCGTTTTCACACCAGACAAGCCAATATCGGCAAAATAACGTCTTTTAAGCGGGGGTACCCCTATTAGACTGCCTCGTTCAAGAAGAACCCCCTCACCCAGGGGCAGGAAATTTTGTCACAAAAAAACTAAATTTATTGCAGCAACCCACAGTGAAGATTTCGTGATCTTAGCTTGCACCGTTTTGATAGGGCTCAAGCCTGTAACACACGGAGGGACGGACAGACATCTCGACGACGGCCAAGACGCACGAAGCATTACAATCGCGCGTAATGATTGCAGAATTCGTTGAATTGGATCCATTACGACGTCTCATAGGACTACATGATGCTAATCGTCGACTCAGCATTTCTTTCTAAGTGTCTTATTGACCAGACCTGCGTCTAATCGTACAGCGCGCAGTAAGCGGTTATCGCTGAAGCCATGGGGCCTACACACGGACTCAGTGACGTCATGCACATTCGCAATTACAGCAACGGGTTTCTTTGCGATGTCTGACATTAACCACTGTACGGAGGCGCGGGCTTGGAGTGGGTCCGTGTCAAAAATAACGTACACAAGGCTAATTTGCTGACGCAATTCATTATGAGGTTATGAGGTCTGTTAGGGCGTTGGCGACGTATACGATGTACAATAGGTCTACCACTGGCCTAGTTCTATAAGATGAAAAGATTGACGCAACGTTTTTCGAGCGTTGTGTTGCATGCCCCTGAAAGTGATGCCCTTCATACATGTACAGTTTGACTGCAATAACAATACGTTTTTGTAGCCGTTGTGTTGCAATTACATTTCACTTGTGCGAACGCCGTGGTAGATCAGCGGTCTCATTCAATTTGCTACGGGTACAAGTCAAATCGGCAAGTCTCCGTGGAAGCGAATTTAAACCCGATTAAACTCTGTTCGGTAAAATTTTGGCCCTCAATGTATCGTGAATTCAGTGTCAAAACGTACACAGTGTTGCTGCTATTACGTGATATGAAATAGGCGTACAGTTTTCTGAAAAAAAAGCTTTATATACACTGTGTTTTGGTGCTTTTTGACAAAATAAAGTTAAAAATATATACAGTGTCGGAAAAAACTGACACACTAGACATCGTGCAGTAAAATGTCAAATCTGAACTAATTTGAATAACCTTCCGTACACTTAATCCCAAATAAATTCTTGAAGCGATTGCCAAACTTCGTTGAAAAATATTATTTCTTACCAAAATTATTAACTGTTGAATATCGATAACAAAATATCTTCGTTACCAATATGGCGTTTCATAGGTCCCTACTGCAGTCGCTCAAGCGGAAGTGACGTTTGTTGACGCAATCAAAATAACGTAAACAATAACAAAATGGTGTTTTCTGCGGACGATCATGTTTTAATTAAACTGTTAAGACAAGAAAAAGGGTATGATGCTAAAAAGTTTATCGCGGAATTGTCCAGCAAGCCGTAGACACCAACCGGTTGATCTGGGAGCGTCGTCGTTGAGCCGCCGGCGTCGTCTGTTTAGCTGGTTGTGTCTTGAGACTGCGAAGTCGTCGTCGCTGCGGGAACTGACTTTTCCTGTCTGCCGTTGCATCCGTTTGCCGGTCTTCCGCCGCTGGAGCTGCCGTCCGGGCTGCAGTCCGTAAAGTCCGACTCCTGGGTCTTGTGAGTTGGTTGTTTTTTTTGTCTTTGTTCTCTTGGGGTGTAAAATTGTGAATTTTCTGTTTCCCTTTTGTTGTATTTTTTGTAAAAATCGCTAAATTTGATTTTGAATATAACGCGTTTTTCTTGCTATGACCTGTTAAATTATATGACTGTGATTGATATTTGACAAAAATTCATTACAATTTGATTCACGTTTACGCTTTTATGCAATCTAAATACTATCTTGACCAAATCGCAGCGACATCATATGTTAGTGTGCTATAAACATATCTGCAGCATCTCTCAAATGATAACAGCAAAATTTTTGAAATAAAGCTACTAACTATACTGACCGATGAGACGCGAGAAGAATCTCGGGAGCTCCGTATCATCGCGTGACACTATCGACATTCAACATTTAATAATTTTGGTAGAAAAAATATTTTTCAACGATATTTGGAAATTGTTTCAGAAAGTTACTGTGGATGAAGCGTACAGAACTTTTTTTCAAATTTGTTTAGATTTGATATTTTTATTGCGCGATGTCTAGAGGGTTAGTTTTTTCCGGACGCAGTGTATTAAAAAACCGGACACCTGCTACATTTTTAACTCCAACAGTCCTGCTTCAGTATCAGCAAATTTTTGTACTAAAAATTGCTATCATCGTCATCATAACATGGTGACAGCTTATATAGTCAGCACGTAGTAACACGACATATTAACCGTTCAGTTGCCTCTAGTGCGGGCGCCGCCGAAAAACCTCAGCTGGTACTGTGTTCTTAACATTTTAACAAAGTAACAAATGTTGTTGAATCCTGACTATATGATGCTTTTCTGTATCAAATCTTGCTGATACCAATCCAGAAAGTTGGGGGTTATTCAAAAAATGAGCAGGTGTTCGCTTTGTAAAACACAGTGCAGGCCAGTCAATGTTGCATGGTGCTGTTCAACATTTTCTGTCTCCTGTGTGATCACATATGCTAGACATTGCCTGAATCCGCCGCTCTTAAGTCACGACATCGACTTGTGATGTGACGTGAGACCCGCGCTGGTGTATTAGCCGTGCCGCGGCGTGTATCGACGCTGCTGCCATACATAGGCTACATACGTGTGCACTGCAGGTGTGTCCGTGTGTCACAGTGGGTGACTTCACTTTTTGACTTAGACTTTCGCTGAGCCTAAACTTCGGTCTAAGTATCTACTTAAGTCAAAAAGTGAAGTGATTTCGCTGAGCGACAACATGGCGACTAACACGGATAGTTTAGTAAATTAAAACAGTCTGGTACCAAAAATAAACGCCGTAATGGCTACACAATGACATAAAACGTTACGTAATTACGTCATTTGCGTGCGGGGCGCAATCAAATAAGTAAGTCCGAGTCAGGTTTACCGGTTTTCCGCCATTTTTAATCGTTTAGCTGAACTTTGGTCTAAGTACAGACTTTAGCGTTCAGCTTTAGCTTTGGCTCAGCGAAAGTCTAAATCAAAAAGTGAAGTCGCCCAGTGTCTATACGAGTGAGTGTCAGCGGCGGCGTTACGTTGACAGTATATCGTCACAGTCGCAAATTGACAATTTCGCGGCTCTCGCGTGTCTTCAAGTTCTCGCCGTTAGCAACGGTCCGTGCGTCGTCTGCCTACAAGATAGATCAAAACTCACCATCGCACATTTAGTTTCATAGACTGCAGTCTGCATATCACGCCGGCAAAATTTTTTTTTTGACGTATTCACTATCATGCTGAATTGCAGTAAAACGCACATATTCCAAAAAAGAAAGACGAGCACATGATGTCATTGCCGCAACAATTTCAATGCATTATCGACATGAACCATACGTTGCCAGAAACTAAACCCAGTGGATTTCATTCGTACTGCAGATGTGCCTATCTTCGTTTAGTTTTTTTGTGATTGGTTATGAGATACATTTTGAAACAGAGTGCGTACAATGGCCTTCCAATTCATCCAAGATCGTTGAGTTCGGCAACAATCGATCGCGCATACACGCAACTTCCTGTTAGTGATGCTGTTATCAGTGTGTTGCCGCGTGTCAGATATATTGTGAGTTTTCTGCACTAAATAATCATTCAGTTTTGTATAACCTCAAATTTATGAGTGACCCTTCTGACGTTTAAACTCTGAAGTGCGAGACTTAGTCTTAAACTAGCCTTAATAGGCTAGTTTTCAGTGTAGTTACTTTTTGAAACAAAATAATGTTCATATAAACACGGAGTCCGTCCAATGCATTTTAACAGTTTACAGTATATGACCGTATAAATATAATCAATGAGCTGTTTACACCTGTAGAAAAAATAATCAAACAATTTAATTCTAAATTGTACAGCAGCAATGATCCTTTCATCCTTCTGTATTATTTTAACTAAAGAATAAACATTGTCAGTCACGAGACCATTCGATTCGTCACCAGCGCTTTACTATAAAAGGTCCATCGTCACCATGCGTCTATCTGGCACCGTTACGGAGATATAGCGCCTCTAATATTGGACGCACGGACGTGGACACGTATAGAAAAACGGAAGAAAAAAAAGAAAAAAAGAAGGGGGAAGGGAAAGAAAAAAGAAGAAAGGTGAAAGGGGAAAAGGAAGGGAAAGGGGAAGGAGAAAAGGAATGGAAGATAAAGAGAGGGGGGAGAGAAATGGAAAGGGAAAGGAATAAAAGGGAAAGGAAAAAAGTAAAGGAAAGAGATAGAGGAAGGAAAAGGGAAAAAGGGAAGGGTAAGGAAAAGGGAAATAGAAAAATGGGAAGGGATAGGGGAAGGAAAAAAGGAAGGGGAAAGGGGAAGGCAAGAGAAAAGGGAAGGTAAAAGAAAGGGAAAGCGGAAGGGAAAGGGAAAAAGAAAGAGGAAGGGAAAGTAAAAGGGGAAAGAGGAAAGGGCAAGGGAAAGAGAAAGGGCAAAGAAAAGGGGAAGAGAAAGGGGAAGGAGAAAGGGAAGGGAAAGGGAAAGGAAAGGAAAAGGGAAGGTGTAAAGAAGATAGCTTAAGAACTACTAGTAATCAAAGTAATAGGCAATATCATGATGGAAAAACGTTACAGACACACAGACAAATTGCCATCAATATAGCGTTCTATGCTCGAAAATCATACAAACAAAAAATACACAAAATTTTAAGAAACCGTACCTTCATGCCGCTATCAATTTGTCTATAGGTCGAACGTTGTACCTGTGTGAACACCGTGTATAGTATTTCCGTAAATGTCACGAGGATCGCGAAAGATTTGTTACGCTGCGGGGCAGTGACATCGACCATAAGCATAACTCGCAGTTACTGCTGCTGCTAATGATGTCGACAGACATGTGTATCTAAGATCACAGTGCGGTCGTAATGGCACATCATTCTGCCAACCGCAGAGACAGCAGGTCATCGGTTGGAAAAGTTGGCGGGGCACGAAGTTGCGATTTTCCCACAGACACTGCAAATTTCCAACACAAGAGAGATTATATGCTTAAAATTACAACTTTGCCTTTAAATTTCCCTTAATTGATCTTTCAGCCCTAAATTTTGTACTTTTGGGCAAAACTTTTTCGACAAGACGTAGATGATTTTCTGACAATTTTCCGACAGCTAAAAATTTTAGAAGGACAATTGTTCCCTTGCCCCCCTCTTACCTTTCCTCCGGCAAAATGCCAGTGCGAGGAGACGAAGCGCTGCAACACAAGCTGACCTACACGCAAGGCATGACGGGAAGCTGTTCTCATATTGATAGGAGACTGATGCATGGACGGCCATTAGCCGGATAATATACACCGTTCCGTTGCGCTGAATATGTAACGAAGACAAACTGCTGCCGGAGAAAGCGCGCGACGCTACCTATTACTTAGAAATATATGTACAAAACATTAGTTTATACACTTGTTAACGGCAACATTTAAGGACTTGCACATCGAAAACAGCAAAAATTACAAAAGGTGATATTGCCCGCATCACACTGACTGTGTGTCAATGTGCTGCTG
>Ga0209367_1001432_pt1 | contig 29269 bp, 13 predicted proteins | sample WorMetLIZISLAND2_FD_187412 | JGI IMG/M metagenome (GOLD analysis project Ga0209367, IMG submission 187412) | Marine gutless worms symbiont microbial communities from Max Planck institute for Marine Microbiology, Germany - Olavius geniculatus... ...
GGCTCGAATAATGTGAAAACGGTTGCAGATAGGTACATACATGCTGCTTATCATAACAAGCACTGGTGACAGGCTTTTTGGATTTATCAACATCGATGACCTTGAACGACCTTGAACCCCTCAAAGAAAGGTTTTTAGTGAATTTTTCGCAATTTTTGGATGCAGCGCACATTTCAACACTGAATTGCGACTAAATGGCTGGAGATAGACCAAGACAACCTGCATATGAAATTTTCAGCGTTTAACGTAGATTTTAGCAGTCCAAGTCCCGACCCCTAGGTTCAAGGAGGCCGGCGCAGGCGGGCGTCAAAGACAGCTACCCCGTAAAAAGCGGTTATTTTACCGCAATTATCTCGTGTATGTGAACACGGTTGCAGATAGGCACAGATATGCTGCTTATCATAACAAGCACTGGTGACGGGCTTTTTAAATTTATCAACATCGATGACTTTGAATGACCTTGAACCTTCCCAAAAGTGGTTTTAGTGAATTTTTCGCAATATTTGGATGCTGCGCACATTTCAACACTGAATTGCGACGAAATGGCTGGAGTTAGACCAAGACAACCTGCGTATGAAATTTTCAGCATTAAACGTAGATATCAGCAGTCAGAAGTTACTCTACGCCGGGCCCGGTTAATACTGCAATGGTGACTACTGAACCGGAACTGCTATAGGCTTTCGCGCGTCTCGTGAGCATTAGCTCAAATTTCTTGTTGAGTATCACACAGTCACTAAGCAAATCAATAACAATCTTCTTTCGGTGGGAATATGCGGTCCGGATAGCAAATGTGTTACTTGAAGCCACCAAATGTTCTTTTCAAATAGCATCTTATTCCGTTTAACGACTTTAGCAGCGTGCACGAGTGTGACAGACAAACAGACCATGGACCACTAATCCAGATGTCCTTGAACAGACAGACCACGTTACGATGAAATCTGTCGTCATAGCCGACATCGTTAATGCCGCCTAAATGTAAACTCAAAAATGATTCGTCGGACGGATCTTGTGACAATAAAGTAGAACATCATTATCACAGTAGACGCCAAAATCCGTTCAAAGTTTGTTCACCAAACACAAATTTGATACGATAGAGAGACATAGAGCGAAAGAGACGCGGTGTGCGACCGAGCTAGCAGAGAGCTGTATACCTGCGTGAAGATGTGCCTGGGACAGACGGAAGGCTTCGTTGTGGGTCGCTGGTGATTGTTTGCTACAAACACGGACACGGCGGTCTTGTAGCGATTCAGGGCCGTGCTGCAATGTCGGGGTTGTGACGGCATAGGAACTGTCCGGCGAAACATTATACATTTAACGTGGCCTCGTAAATAATAAGCAATAAAATCTAAAACGAGTAGATCCGCGTATGAGCAAAGAAACAGAAAAGTCTTGAGATGTTGCCTTCAAACCCAAAGTGTCTGTGCGTAAGTCATGTCCGAAGAAAGGTTGTTCTTTTCCATTGGCTAGCGCCAAAGACCGGAAATGCTCGGTTGCCGACTGTAGTAAGGCAGGTCGTCGGTACTGTCATACGGTTAGCGGAGTTAGGCTGACGTAAGTCTTTGTCGACTGGAACTTAAAGGTGGGCAAGTATAAGGGTTACCGTACGCAGTTCAAGTGTCATAGCATAACAAGGTTGTTATGTTTATTGCCAGCCAATAAACGAAAAAAATGGCGATAATTTTTACACTAACGTCTGCACTAAATTACAGATGCTATCAGTCCCCGCCTCATGTCGTCGTTGGTCGCGTTCGGTCATGGAAGTATAGCTCGGTGGCGTTCGGTTATCTGGCGTGCGGAGATCAGACAGCTGCAGTGGCAGATGGATGCGGGCAGACGAGCTTTCTTGCCTCGAGCTCTTTGCGATTCTGCCACCGTCCGTCCACCGTGCCCGGTCACCGCACGACCAACACCATCGCCCTGCAGGCTACAATGTCGACAGCGTTTCTTTCTTGTCCGGGACGAAGTTTATCGGCGAGCGGCAATGGCACAATCGCATAAGCGCGATGTGTTGCGGCGGACTTTACTGGCTGATGATCGCCAAACGTCGTTTGCAGTTAATTTCGTACGCAGGCACGCCGAGAAATTAGCGGCGCTCGGTGGAATTTCTGCCGCAAGCTGCACACCGCTCGTACGCGACAACGTTTAGTGTTACTACTGCAACAAAGTCGCTTCTTATATGAAGAATTTGTTTGACGGTCAAAGCTGCACGCCCGTGAAAAGTTTGCATGCGGCTACTTCTCTACGTCGCGATGTGAATTCGGATTGATGACACAGTATGGTATAGGAGGCCCATAAACAAAGCAGTTCTGCATTGAAAACACTTTTTAACGTGTTTATAGACAAATGCACTATATAAAAAGGCTTTGTTTAGCATATTTGGTATAGCTTGTCACTGGAACCTATCTCACAGCTACGAAGCGTCAGCTATCAAGGCTCGTCAGAAAGTCTGCGGTAACTGACGGACCAAGTTAGCTGTCTGAGTTGTTCGTCAAAAGTTTGTCATAAGACTACCTCTCTATGCCGCGATGTGAATTCAGATCGACGACTCACGTGTGTTGGAGACCGTTCGTATAGCCAAACGCACTAGATAAAAAGAGTCTTAATCTAGTATGTATTTTTATTATTTAGTATACTTTGTCATGGAAACCCTTCTCAGAGCCACGAAGCGTCACCTGTCAGAAAGTCGGCTATCGTGCATTTTCTTCGTCGACAAATTCTTCAAAAGGCAATTAAAAGTGGGTCATTTTTCCTCCTGAATATAAATATAATACGCCTGTTTTAGAATTAGTATGGATATAGTGCATCAGAAAATGAGTGTCGCATGAATTCAAAGGACTAACATTTTCTTGTTTATTGTTTTCCTCTGTACATTCGCGACAGTGCTTCCATGTGTTGCTTCTTTGTCACTGCTAGGGCTATACCAGCTGAAAACTTTTCCATATAACTTATCTTTCATGTCTTTTTAGTCGGTCCCCAGTGCCCAGCTATTTGGATTCGCCCACATTTTGCACTGCATAACTCTACTTACTTATTTACTAAAATTTGATAAATAGTCATGTTAAATCGAAAATTGTTGTTAGAAAACCGGTGAAGGTGAAACGAAACTCGTGTGGTCGTAACGTGGGTGGTCGGCCGGGTCGAGAAATAAGCAGGTGCTTGCACAGATAGGCAGCGCCCGCAGACCATTGAGTTGCCATTGAGTTACTGAGCGACGCAAGCCAGACATATCTTAGCCAGTCGTGATACAGACGCTGCCACGTCAAGTCGATATCTTATCTCAGACAGTTTTGTAGCACAAGCACCGTAAGACCACGACGTGGGGCACCGTGCAGTTCGATATTAACGACCGTTACGTATACAGGGGGCCGGGAAGGTGTCTGTGACAAAACCCCGCTACTACAAAACCTTCTCATCCCGCTATAGTTAACCGTGATGTGCTTCCAAAGCAATATATCGCTATAAATCTACTGGCAGCTTTACGTGATGTTCTGCGTCCAAAGTTGAGTTAAAGCACTTAACATTTTATTATGAAATTTGCACGCCAAAGTCGACTTGCTCATAATATTATTCTATAAACTCATGACGAATGATATGTGGCCAATCCAGTGCCGACATATTGTACGGCATTCCGCCTAATCTTTGACTTCTTGAGCTAAAAATTGACATGCTGGTTATTCCTGCCCTAACAATACACCATCCTGTCTACGCTTTTTCGTTTTCGAGTCAGGATCCCGTATACGGGATGGACAGACAGACGGACGCACGGGCATGACTTCTAATGCGGCCTAGTACGGCCACATAACAACATGAATAGTATAAAGTATAATGTGCATGGAGTAGGAATTTTGATCTTAGTAGGGGTGTTGTCGCAACGGATTTCGTTTCGGATGGGTTTGTATGTACCCCCCTTACAAGTCTGGTTCTGGCGTCATTCGTGCTGTATAGACTAGTTGATGGATGTTGCAATAATTCACAGGCCGCGCTTAATGAAGACACAGCGTTACCGTGACAGAATCAACCACCGCGCTGCACTAAAATCACTACTAAGCTGCATGTAGGCAATATACGCTTGCATGGCTGTCACGTTTATAATTTCTACCTCGCGCATTAATGGGCATCAGCGACAACTGACAACGTTGCGGCGCATGTTTCTGTGAGTGATGATAAACAGTTAGTTTAACTTAGATTAGTTCACGCCGTGCGAGCCGCAAAATGTCAGAGGTTAAAGGTGATCTAAACACCGTAGTGTATCTTAGATCTTAATGAAACCACTTCAAAGCTACGGGCATCACGTGGCGTATGTGATCATACAGTGCCCCCTAACACAAGTAAACAACATACTCTATTTGACTATAGAAGCATGAAAGGCTACTGGTAATTATTCGTTCAGATGCAAAAAAAATGTGACAGCCACAGTTATCGAAGTCCGCGCAGCTCCAATCACACTTAGTACTGTCCCTGGGAACGAAACCAAGAAATAATGAAGTTACATGACAGCGTAGGTTTACCGTGAAGATTCACCGTGTTCCCGGACGCAGGCCACTGGGATGCATACAGAACTAAGTCGATGCCACAGCCACAGTTAGTTACTAACAACGAGAATGTTTTGATGTGTGCTGCTGCAGTCATGTTGTCCGGTGTGATCGGCAACAGTTGCTGCTTGTACTGGGCCAGTCGTCGCCGAGCTTGCGCTAGCTACAGCAGCAGCTTGCGCGATACGGTGATAAACGACGTCAATTCACGGAAGCGACGTTCACGCTAAACGTACATTCTCTTAGCATCATCATCATCAGCAGCAGCAGCAGCGCAGTTGCTGCAACTTGCTGGAGCTGCTAATAGCTCCGACTTAGACGCGTGGCCTGGGTCGGGCCGGACCGACTTCATCAAAAGTTACGCTCGTATAGGTCGAATTATTTCGCAATTAAAAATCTCCTATAAAGCGCATAAGTCAGCTTAAAAGAAAAAAATATTTATAAAATAGACCTGATAAGAAATATTAATCAGTGTGTTTCAAATGTTAGGTACACAAAATTGTTAAATTCTGTCACAAACAAAGTTTCGCGAAAATCCACTGCCGAGCCTACTTGACAAAACTAGCCAAGATTTTGCACAATACCTTACTGTGATTTGCAAACAGTTTTAGAGTTCTTAATGATTAATTTTCTTATTGATGTTTGCTTATTGGAATATCTGACTGTAGTCGCTAATTAACCATCCGTTACATTTGTATGGTCCCTTAAGCCTTTGGTATATAATGGAACTGCTATGTTATATTCTACACTGTGTCTCACAAAACATCGCCGACATTTTTGACTGTAACTTTGAAACCAATTATCAGATTTTGATAATTTTTGATAAGAATATTTCTGACACAACTTGCCATCAAATGACTGTTCAGTTTTCTAGGTCATCCAATATATGTTTCTGCACTAAGTAGGGAAATCATATCAAGCGAAATATGTGTTAAAATAAACAGAAAAACCTGAAAAAACATCCCCGATATTATCGATCGTAACTTGAACAAAAATTAGCAGATTTTAATAATTTTTAGCAGAAATATTTCTGACACAACTGGCTATTAAATAAGTGTTTTAGTTTCCACCTCACAGATTGTCTGCTTTTGCACTACCTGGGGAAATTAAACCAAGCATAACTAAAATCACTACTAAGCTGCACGTAGGCAATATACGCTTGCATGGCTGTCACGTTTATAATTTCTACCTCGCGCATTAATGGGCATCAGCGACAACTGACAACGTTGCGGCGCATGTTTCTGTGAGTGATGATAAACAGTTAGTTTAACTTACGTGTTAAAATGAATGAAAAAACGTTGATAAATTCCATCTATCCCAACTTGTGAGCCCCAACAGCCGGTCTATTACAAGGTTTGACTCTCATGCAGTCAGTGTGTCTACCAGATGAAGTTTAGGAATGTTTGTGAAGTCAAGAAGCGACTGGTAAAGCCTGGGTTGGTCTGGAGTAGAACATTATCGATACTGCTGTCAATGAATGGAGAAAGCGTCTCCTTGCCTGTGTTCGCATAGTGGGCCAACGCTTCAAGCAATTTTACTGCAGGCAACTAAAAAATGGACAACTGGATAAAATGTTAGCCAAAGTGTCAGAAATGTGAACAAAATGTGTTTTTACGCGTTATGTTAATTAAGCAATCATATCGCATTGGATAAAAAAGTGATATTTCGCTGGTTGTTATTTCCCCAGGTAGTGCAAAAACAAACGTTGGGTGAGGTGAGAAACCAAATAGTCATTTGATGGCAAGTTTTATCAGGAATATTCGTACCAAAAATTATTAGTCTGATAATTCGTTTTAAAGTTTTAGTCGAAAATGTCGGGGATGTTTTTTTGAGACACAGTGTATATACAGAAATACATGTATATAAACATACGTTGGCGGTTATATAACTATTGAATGAGAGCCCGAAGCGATGTTAGTGTAACTTCGTCGCCAACACAAAGCTATGTGGACGCGCTTGCTATATAAGCAGTTTAGGACATTCTCGTTGTATCGCGGGAACCAAGTCTGTTATTATTCACTTATCTAAGTTCACAGCTGCTGTTTCTAACGATTTGTAGTCTATAACTGCTACCAACTCTAGCATGTCGTGTATTATAGACCTAGTTACTTTCAAGTTAGTCGGACGCTCGGCTGACGGCTTGAGGCGAAACAACAAATGAAAGCGTCTATAGACGCACGTGCCGCAGCTTGACACATAAGTGCTTCCTGTTCGTCTATAGACGGGAGTTGTCGACGCTCGCAATGAAACTGCCGAAAACCGACTATCGTGTTATCGGTACGGTGACGTAATGCTGTCGCCGTTGCGGCGTCACTGCGGGAGGTATTTCTAATTTAAATAATATCCAGTTTCCGGAAAATAACAATGAGAAAATCAACACAGCAAAGAAGTTTTGGTTAAAAAACTGTCGGTGTCATTAAAAACTGATAAAAAGACTGCATGGGCAGCGAAAAAAAGCAATTACTTGCATGAAAGTTTTTGAGTCTTTGACTTGCCGGTGGCGGTGCTATATAGGCAGCGGACGCTAAACCAACCTGTCACATGCCTCAAACATTTCTACAATTAATCGCAAACACTAGGCTACTATATTCAACTCGTGTGCAATCGTGTCGGATGTATGAAACCTAATCGTGTAACTTTTCTGACGTGTAACGGTTGCCAGTCCTACAACGATATTTTTGCTTTAAACTGTTCGTTGAAGTGAGTAATTTCGACTCGTGACCGGCGATTAAGTAAACAGTTGCACGACTGACACTGCATGATTTCAGTTGCTAATTGGGCATTTGGGCTCCGACGAGTAGACCTATATCAGTGAACATTCTATGTCACGTTACGTCAGCTGTTATCCAGTCAGTGTCTGAGTAGAAGGACGGCTCTGACACCCTCCCCCGGGGTACCCGATTTTTTTTCTACGGGGTCACGCTTTTCCCATTACTTTAGTAAAGCAGACGTAAAACAGCCGTGATTAGAACTTTTTAATGTGAGCTTATAAATAAGTTTTATTTACAGGTTAGGCCAAAAATGGCGCCATTTATTGTACGCCTTCTAACTTCACCAAATAGGCCTATCAACCGATTTTCGAAATTTTTTCACTGTCAGAATCAGGAGACAATTTGTAATGAAAATGTCACTACAGATCCCACCACACCTCAAGTTTGTCGCTACACTACCTCGTGAAATGTCAGATGATGCACTCAAGCCGGCGACGCCACTGACCGGTTGCGTGATCAACGTTGATCGAGCCTGGCATGAGGCCCCCAAACAACGCAGAGTTAAATTCGGTCAGTTATGCTGTTCAAGGTGTTCTTCAACAGATGGTCTATCAATGTTGACGACTCCCGACAGCCAACCAGCTAAAGAAAGCCATTGTCTCTGAGTGGGGCAAAGTGCCGCAGCGTTTGGTTGATCGCGCCATTGTAGTGGCGTCGCCGGCTTCGATGCGTCGTCCAGCAGCAAGGCAGACACAGTAAAAATTTGATGTGAAAACTGTAAAGATGTGATTTTTAGACAATAACTGAGACAATAAGCGTGTTGTTTATGTTGTTAATTTTTTTAAATGTGTTGTTACAAAAGCCGTCTTGTTTTTAATTGTTATTCTTAAAACACTGACATTTCACAAGGTAGTGTAGTGACACACTTAGAGTGTAGAGTGTAGTGGGATCTATAGTGAGAGTTTTATTGCAAGTTGTCTTTTGATTCCGACAGTGAAAGAATTTTGAAAATCGGTTGATATTTGGTGAAGTTGTGAGGTATACAAAAATGGTGCCATTTTTGGCCTACCCTGTATGTTTATTTATTATTTTATTTTACAGTAGTCTTTTACCTTATAGCCTTAACAATAACGTTTGCTATAATTGTAATAATTTTACTTATATTTTGTACATTTTTAACACGAGGCGGTGCAAAAAAGTTGAGCGAGATTTTGCTGAGTTCCATTGGTCCTCACTTTTTTGAGACTCATACCATAAACAATACCGTGTGTATGTAATATTATAAGCTTACACTCTGTAGACAGCAACGACCACGTTATCGTGTATGGGTATAATTGGTTCGGTCACGCAAGCTTGTAACGACTAACGACGAGTTTTTTCGGCGCGGTGATACGACTGCTTAAAACCGGTCACAAATCACGTGCGTTGTCACGGCATTCGACGTCGACCGTATTTGTCTGGATTTTCTTCGAGGTCAGCGGCTGTGGTCGCCAGTCGGTCGCCGTTTGTCAGTCTGTGACTCTGTGTCTATCTTATCGTCATGGTGCTAGAGGGTAGCCATGGGTGTAGACTCCTGTTCAGTCACGACTAGTATTCGTGGTGTTCGGGCACGGTTGGGAGGGGAGGGTGTTCCGTCCTACCTTTGGCATTCGTATGCTATCCATGGCTGGCGTCACTAGCGCGTGAGTGACATTTCGCGGCTTTTTCTGATAGTGCAGCAATTGCCACAGGGTGGAAAATCGCGGATAAACGTTGGCGGCCTGCTGCAACCGGAAAAACAAGAAACGTGAGCTAATGCTTATGAGACGCACGAGAGCCTATAGCAGTTCCTGTTCACAGGTAATCTTAGTCTATCTCCACCCATTTCGTCGCAATTCACTCTTTTGCAACTAAAATTGCCAACTAGTCACTTAAAACCAATATTTCTAGGGTTCAAGGTCATTCTAGATCATCGATGTTTACATTCCTAAAAAGCTCGTCGCCAGTGCTTGTTATGATAAGCAGCATGTCTGCGCTTATTTGACTAGTTTCAAGCTAGACAAGCCAACAGCGGATAAATAACCACTTTTCAGAGGGGTACCCCTCTTTGACACACGCGTGCTCAAGCTCCTTTGAACCTATAGAGGGTTCTGACTTAGACTGCTAAAATCTACATTTAATGCTGAAAATTTCATATGGAGGTTGTTTTGGTCTATCTCCAGCCATTTCGACGCAATTCACTCTTGAAATGCGTGTCGCAGCCCAAAATCGCGAAACATTCACAAAACCCCCCTATTTTGGGGGTCAAGTTCATTTAACGTCGTCAATGTCGACATTCCTAAAAAGTTTGTCGCCAGTGATGAGCAGCATGTCTGTGCCTATCTGCAACCATTTTCACGTTAGACGAACCAATAGCGGTAAAATAACGCCTTTTAAAGGGGTGCCCCTCTTTTGCCCCCTCGTTTGTGGAGACTTCTTTTACCCAGCGGCATGAAATTTTGTCACGAAATACTCGAGACTCTAGGCTATCATACGGTGAAAACCCGAACTTTCTATCTCACCTGGGCTTGAATTGGTACCGGGTCGTGACGGACGGAGGGACGGACGGACAGACGGACCGACAGAATTACCGTAGCTAATACGCGCTATAGCTATGCTCTCGCGCGTAAAAACTGACAGCATGCAGAGTTCACGTAGTTCACGTTACGTTTGAGCTCATCGCAATTGAGCAAGTAGGGTTTAAGTCCAGTTGAGTAGCATACAAAATGCATGATACAACCCAAAGTCGGCCGAATTAACTACAGGAACTATAGTCAACCTATAATTTCGGTTTCAGTCTCGACGCTAAAGAAAAATGAGATCTTTTGGTGGACATTCGTTTCGGTCAGAAATGAAATTTATGCATTCGAATAACGTCACAACTTTACAGAGAACAGTACTGTAACGTAGGTTTTCCAGTAATATTTTGTTGTATATCGTCGGATCGCATCTGCGGAATAATCTTTCGGTAGAAATTCGACGTTTCTGTTTGGTTGAGACTGGGATGCAATGTGAACTTTTGTTTGATCGCACCGATGTGCTCTTACTAACTTATTTTCTGGCAACATTTAGGACTCGTAAAGCGTCGTGTATACGTGGTTGTGAAATTGTGGCAATCAGAAGACTCATTAGGCCTATAAGCTATACCGTGTTTCTATATGCAGCACGCCGGCGTTTTTAGCCGGACGTATACTATACAGTTACGGCACTTCCGCTGGTTATACAGCCCACACTCCAAAACTGTGTGCTTGCCGAGATCCGGTTACCATAGTCCACAGATCCGGAAAAGTCATTTTCTGCCACAGACTTATGTCTAAGTCTGGATAGAAACTTATACGATGTGGCTGCACCATCAAAGGTGGCAGGAATTCTATAACTCGTGCACCGCTTCAGCCTCGCAAAGTTGCCGTTTGTTTAAGCTGCGGTTTTTCTAATCTCATCAAATCGTCCCTAGGTCGTAATCACAGACAATAAAAAGACTTTTTAAAAATGTACATGTTTTCGGTTTAATTTTCCACTTAAACACGGCATTGATTGTTTCATTTTGCTTGGAACTGGAGACAATGACCAATAAACATCAATGATCGCTCTCAGGTCTTATTGCAGCTACATATTGGCCAGCATTGATTTTACTCGCAAGTGTTTATCTACTCAGTTAGTTAATATTCATACCATTATGAAACGCAACGCTATAATGCTATTATAGCGATTTTTATGCAGAGTGCGGCAAAAAAGTGGACCCCTAAAGTTTTTCGCCGTTTTTATTAGCATGCGTTTGGGATTTTAATACGAAATTTTACAGCTTTATTTGCTGAAACCTTCTACATCTAACTGCCAAGTAAAATTTGATTCTGTTGAAAAACGACGAACTTATAGACTTTTAACATGACCGCCTACCGATTTTTTAGCATTAAAAATGTTAAAGCTAAAAATGCTATTTAATTTTCAAAAAACTGGTTACATGTTACTGCCGATGACGTCACAGTGACGTTTTGATAATCAGTAATTTATATTGTTTATAAATTATGACCAAATTATCATTCTTTGAAAGCAATCGCCGGCTGCCCACCGGGTTCATCTTCAAGCAGGACGGCGCGCCAGCATACACAACGCGCAGCGCACGGAACGGATTGGGGCCAACTGTGCAGATTTCACCACAAAGGACCAATGACCTCCAAATTTGCCGAATATAAACCCAATAGACTATCGCGTGTAGGGTGCAATGTTGGAGGCTTACTGCAAGATTAAAACAAAGCCGAAAACAATCGCCGAAGTCAAGAAAGCGCTTCAGGTTATCTGGGGGAAACCTGCCATGCATAAGGACCGATTGACAAGGCTGTGAAAGACTTATCAAATTAAGCAACTGAAGACTTATGTTGGAGCTTGGAGCTGGCGGTGGACACTTCGAACATTCACAGTGACAATGAAAATTCTGGCATCTGATTATTAGTTAACTGTGTTGTTTCAACGATGTTATTGAATTGATGTTGTAGCTTGAATATTTTTAATGCTCAAAAATCGGTAGGCGTCATGGTAAAAAGTCTATAACTTAGTCGTTTTTCTATGAAATCACAGTTTACTCGGCAGTTAAATGTAGAAGGTTTTAGTAAATAAAGCCGTAAAATTTCAAATTAAAATTCCGAACGGTTGCTGAGAAAACAGCGAAAAACTTTAAGGGTCTACTTTTTGCCGCACCCTGTAGAGTGTAGACTAAAGAATAAAACATGACAATCCCCGTGGGCACAGGTAGGCCTATGCGGCGTAGGCTTTATCTACCAAGTGAAATACAACTAATCTTTCGTTTGGTTTCGCGTGTATCCTAAAGTGTATAGTTACATGTAAAACCAAAAAAATATTTTCAAAAATATGTTACGGACGCACTGTTTACTTTCATTTTACATGTGACCAAAGTCTAAGTTAGATGCCTGCTAAATTTCTCGAGAATTTTATGGGATTTACCCGAGTTCTTCTTATATCAGTATATAATATACTGATATAAGAAGAACCTGTATATATGTTCTTCTTTAGCGGGAACAAAGTTAGGCCTATGGTGTAAGTACTTCGTAACTTGTTAGTACTTTTGTGGGGTTTTTCTTACGATTTTTTTTGTAAATCGGGGGAGATTATTATTTTCATGGGCTAAGTTCTGGTTTCTCCAAAGTATTTCCTTAGTTCCACCTTTGACCTATGAACTTTTCTAAAACAGGTTTTCTGTAGCGAACAATGTCAGCTTTTCTGACGTCCAGTATTTAGGCCTAAACTTTTATACGTTTTAACGCCTGCCACTGTCCAAGTTCTCTCAAGTTCAGCTGACACAAGCTGACGCGTTGGAATGTGCAGCAGGCAAGGCGCAGTGAGTGCTGACAGATGATTTAAAGGCGAAGGTAAACTCGTAATGACATGACAATCAAGTCCGTCTGTCGTCACTCGTCACTGGGTACCTAGACTGGCATTCGGCACAGGTATACAGTCTCCACGGGCATCCACGCTGCTACCTGCACTGTATACTGAGTACACTTCTGTCTGTTGCCTTTCGTGTCCGCATGCGTGCCAGCAGCCAATTAAAAGCAACTTGTCAGCTGCTTGGCTTGACTGGCGCAAATTGAGTCTCGAGGGGCAAATAATGCCTGCAGTCGCAGCGCGGCGTGATTTGCGACACGCATTCATTCAACGCTGTACACAGAGGGTCAGTCAGTCGCCATGCAGAGTTCACACTACACAGTTTGACCCCAATGAACTACGTGTGTGTGGGGCAACATACATGTACAGTAGCTATACGACCCCACTGGTCATTGTGAGAGCTGAAGCCAGCTTAATAATGCAGAGATCTGAGGTGTCATTAAGACTTGCACGTGGTCGTCATTATTGCTTGTCGTTGATAAACGCTGACTATACTGCAAACAGATATAAGCTTATATTAACGGCAGAAATAACAAACAACAAGTTTGTGCGTAGCCTACGAGCTGACCAAAGATTAAGAGGAACAGAAAATGATTGAGCTGAACTGAGCTATACCAAAGTTATAACGCAAACGTAAATGAAGTAACTGAAATAAGGGCTCGAGAATCCAGGTTGAATGCCAAGAAAGTTCAGTTAAGAAATATGAAGGAGCGCTGCAAGTTTCTCAAGCGGACTTCACTCTAACGCTTTTCAACTTTCACAATTTTCAGCACCCAGAAAGGCTTTGCCCAACACCATAACATGGTTTATCTGGAAACACGAAAATCTGTTCATCGTGGCTATATTTGGGGAAAACCGGACACACCAAGGAGAATTTCCTTCAAAAGATGCGTGGATAAAACATGGACCTAACTGGTTTGCTGTAGTGCGATGTGCTATTGCATTAGCACTAAGCAACTGATGCAGCTTGATAATTAGGCCTACACTGACCATGCACGTTGAAGGATGAAGCTGAATATAATTCTGGCTTAGTAGAGAACGGTCAAAAACGGTCGATTGTTGGCGCGTCCTATGTCGAACGTCGCTGCGCTGTTGTGTGTAATTTTGTGTAGTTTCTCTCAGTCGCAGCACACAATAGCCTATCTTGCATTAATCTATCATGCCGCCGCAGTTCTTACTTTCATACTTACTTACACTCCGCGGGTGTGTGTGCGTGAAATGTGACGTCACGTTCACGTGTCAGTTCCGCACTTCCGGTTGGTCGGCTGACAAGCGACGCTTGGCCGTCGTGACAAGTCAATAAATTCACATCGCGCACGCGCCGCCGCAGCGCTTAGGCTATAGCCGCGTCGTCCGTTTTGTTGGATTAGCAATCGTGCTAAAAACCTCGTCGACGATGTCGTCGACAGGCATTTTGAGCTAAGCCTACATTCCACGTCTTCGATTTCTCGGAGAGTAAGCTGTAGAACAAGCTGAATAACATCTCACTTGTCAAGAGGTTGGGGATTGGTTGTAGGCTTTCGACATCGATGGAAACGGCCAAAGTGTTAAGAACTTAAATTATAACTAAGACCAAGGCTGGTCTTACTTGTGTCAGAAGATCGCAGTATCAGACCTCGAGTGGAGTGGCTTTTGATATTTTATGGATTTGATTTACAACTTTTAGATTTAGACTCACTGGGTTTGGTATGCAGCTAGTTATTCAGCGTATTGCAAAACAAGACCACAACAAGTCGGCATATAGGAATGTGCGCATGAGCGTCAGTGGTGCTGTCAGCTGATTGACGTCAAGTGGAGGGCGAGAGCGTGATGTAGAAACTGCCGAGTTCTGTGTTCACAAGTCATCGCTTTCAGCCGCTGCAATCCCTGCTTGTGCGTCTTATACAGAAAAAAAACAAAATAGCCGCAGAAAAACCACTTCCGTTTTTGGCATTTGTGTGGCGTAAGACTTAAATAACGCCAGTGAAAATACTAATTTTGTAGGCCTATAATACGAACGACCGTGTATCAGATACGTATGTGCAAAGTGCAGAGGACAAAATAAATAAATTTAGCTTCAGGGCGTCCATCTTGTCGCTAGTAGGCTTAGAGGTTTGCCCAAATTTTTCAGTTTTCGTTGGCCTGTCACTGCGCAGACTTGCCTGAATCACCAACGCACGGTCGCGATTCTTAACAAAGTCATTCAGCATAGATTTCAGCAACCTTGACAAGCTGCGCTGTTCAAGAAATTAGTGAATTCCCGTGATAGCGGCGTGACTCAATCCCAGTAACAGCTCTATCTTTACCTCGATTATAGAGCAGCGTAAACATGGGGAAACGGTCTAAAGCCCCTGAACGTAATACCTTCGGATAAAATCCCCATCCTGAAATATATAGGCCTATAACAATATCCAGTCTCTAAGAAAAGTCACCATTGTCAACAATGATGATGTAGGCCCAATCCGCGTCCTACAAGGGCTGGAACATGGCAAATGGAATATTTTCTGGGGAATTCGGTGCCGGGAAAGACGATGTCGAGTATTCGATACACGTGCACTCTCAAGTACTACTAGTCACTGATAACAGATTGTTTACTTCTTCTAGCACCTGCTGCTGCAGCTGAAACCGAGGCTCGCGCGGCTATGATATTAGAACTTATTACTGCAGAAGTGATAAGCCGGCGTGTGACTACTCGTATACCACTGCATCCATGAGACCAATCAAAAGGGCGGTAAGACTATTCGTGTACTGTAACGGTTTAATGCCGGCCGTCTTGTGCGAAATAAAAATATACATGAAGAAAATAATAATGAAGGATTAGACTTAGTTCTCGCCGTATACGTCGCCAGTGAGTTCTGACGCTGTCTGCAGGCCTAGTTAATTTACTTTGCACTTTTAGTCATCTGTTGGCTGCAAGAATTAACTAACAAAACAACATCCGTGGCATTCATTCTTCTGTTTTGCCCGCGCCCAGTGCACGAAATTCGAATCGTCCTACTACAGCCATCAAAGGGACTGCACGAATAGTCCCATAACCAGCAAAAGAATGTACACACGGACCCACACGTGGCAGCAGAGACATCTACTCTACACCGTATATAAACACACGCGTATAAGACTGGAAAAAGAACAAGATGTTATGGATTATGATGGAAAAGGGCACAAGCAGCAAAAAACAAAAAGCTTGGCTGTCGCTAGGATAGCTGACTGTAGGCCTACTGGTTGTCAGTGACCTTCAAGGTCATCCAACGTAAATAAATTTCATCTTATCTGAAAAGGCCTATGTAATTTTTTATTGGTGATTAATAACAACATTGGTTTTATTTCTCATCGTTTCCAAGATACGGCCACTTATAGCTTAAAACATTTCATTGAAAATCGCAGCCAAACCGCTGCAGATAGAGACATAGTTACTATTGACAGCCTATAGGAAGTCGCCAGCGCCCTATCCGATGGTATCATCAACGATCTTCTGCAACGTACCATTTAGCCACATTACCGCACGATTGGCATATCATAGTACGTTAGGTCATTCAAGGTCATCGATTTCCATGTCATTTGAAAGCCAATATGCGACTTCCTATTGATGATCAATAGCAACCTAAGCCCTATCTCTCGTTGTTTAGCCACAATACATCCGTTATATACGACGACGACGACGACGACGACGGACGGACGGACAGACGACAACCGTACCATGAGTACGGTCAGCCAAAAACCGCGAAGTCGCTATACCCAGCAATCCATGAGCGATAGAACTGTTGCGGTTTGTCATTTAGAACAGAAAACTCGTGTACAAGTTTATTGGCCATCTATACTGCACTGGCTTAGGTAAATGAAGCAGTATGAGCCAATGGCGCTAATAATTATCACAGTCAATGTAGCGGAGGTGCCGTGGCAATGCAATGCTCTGTGGGCGGGCCAGGTACAGGTACTCTCGTGTGACTGGCACACCACATCAAACGCACCGACATCTCCCGTGCCTAGAGTTGCCCAGCGCAATCAGACACGCCCCGGCCGCTATTAGCACGATTTTCCACATAACACCATCACTCTGTCTCGTCTCGTCAATCTGTGCGCGGAACTAACTTTTCCGTGCAAAGACATTTGTCGCGCCGCCTTGTTTCGACAAGTCTCGGCCGCCATGCAGCTACTATGTAGCAATGTCGGACTGTGATGCAAACGGGACACCGAAATCTCGATACCAGAAACCAAGAACTCGAGACGGAGAACTTGAAAAACTGGTCGAGATGAGAATTGACGGTTCCAAACCTTAACGATACAGTTATCAAACGGCAATAACCGTAGCATAATGTAGTAGAATTCAATTGTATCCATCTTTTAGAGGGTCGACCACTATGTTTTAAGTATAGCATGTAATTGTGTAATGTAAATTACCTTGAGACGATGAAATGAAACTTCGAGTCATGCATGACAAGATCAAGATCTCAGTCTCAAGTGACGAGACCCGTAGAGTATAGACCCTTCTCGGAACCAAGACTACGGTTTCGCGACCCTGTGCGCGAGCTTTTAATTTGCATTTACTTATCAGCCAAAGTGATTTTGCAGTGCACTAAACAGGCAAAACTAGAAAATAAAAGACATCGCACCTGTAGCCTCGCGGATATTCTCCGGCAATTTTCTTTTTTTCGTTCAGTGAAAATTTATATCGACAAATATCTGCACCTATAAGAACAGCGCTTGTCGGTAAGAGCAGTTTGCTGCACAGAAGTACAGTCAACTATAGTTCATTCATAAACACGCTCAGTCTAGATGAAACGTAAAACGTCTTCTGTGTACAACAGGAATTGGCACTATAACGAGCGCTTAATTCATGCGTTCGTTCGTTCGTAATTCGTTCTGCAAGTTTGCCTCAGAGCATGGATTTGGCTATGGCAGGATTCAGTTCATATAATATGATATATAATAACGCTTTATTCGCAACAAGTGCAGAACACAAATGCCAAAGAAAAAGACAGACAGGGACAGAATGAACCAGAAATTTGAGCTAATGCTCACGAGACGCGCGAAAGCCCATAGCAGTTCCGGTTCAGTAGTTTAGCTGAAAATTGGGGTGTTCACGCTAAGTTAATATACAAATACCAAATTCTCTATCTGGATCACATAACGATAGTAGCGTGGCGCCACCTTGTGAATGATATAGACTTGTGTCGCAGCTTAAAATCGCCAAAGAAATCCATAAAACCCCCTATCTTGGCGTTCAAGGTCATTCAAGGTCATGGAAATCGGCGCCAATCGAGAGTCAGTGTACGACTTCCTATTAGTGATTAATAGTAACCTAGGCCCTATTCCGCACCGTTACTGAGATACAGCGACCTATTGGCCAAAAATCGCATATTTTGCCCACCCCCTCTCATTTAGCACCCTCGTTCGGGGTGACCCCTTTCGAATTGATGGAAAAGCTTTACAGTTCCTGAAATAAGAGTCTTCCCCCAGGCAGCCGACAGTGTAGATTTGGTGATCCTAGCTTGCACCGTTTTTGACTGATCCACCCGTGTGACAGACGGACAGAATTACGATGGCTAAGACGCGCTGAAAGCAGTAGCTGCTTTCGCGCGTAAAAATCAAACAGTTAAAAACTTACGGCCTTCTCGATTTATAGGCTTATAGCAACACTAATTTGCTAATATGCTATCATAATAATTGTAACACAAAACATATCAATCGAGTTTATCATATACATATATCTCCCTCCATTCAACCCCAAATTTGAAAATGTTCCTCTTGGACTGCATCTCCCAGTGCACGCAGACAGCCTCGACACAAAGATAATTATTCGTGCAATAAGTTTTCCCCTGTGACCCAAGGCTTAGCCACAATACATCCGTTACGGACAGACAGACAGACGACAAACAAACGACAGCCGTGCCATAGACGCCTACAGCATTGCTGTAGCGCGTCAAAAAATAAAATAACCAAGAGTGGAATAAAAAGCTTAGCAATATTTGTGACGTATTGACTTTGAGCGCCGCGAAGCGAGCGAGACATACGTTAGATCGATTAGTGTTGTCGATACAGAGGGCTGTTCCGCCTCCTATCGGCGTGATGAATGCCTCGCCTTACTTACTTACTTGATCTCGCCGCTGTGGCCTAACCGCCCGGGCAAGTAAGCAATCACATAAAGCTGCTGGTCGGTCGGCAGAGGGCGCCACCACGCTCGTTGCGTGGTCGGTCAGTGGTCACGTGACATCAATCATCAGATTATCGCCAACACGGTTCCCGCATCTCGCGCGCCGGTTGCCGAATCAATGACGTATACCCTCTCTGTTTTAAGGCGGCGCCCGCGTGTAGCCCTATGATAAAAACTAAAACGAAACTGAGTACGTAATCGCATGCGATTTTCGTGCGATTTTTGTTTAAGATTTGTTTCAGTTTTATCGCACATGCGGGCGCCGCCTAAGTTCGCCGCATTGAAGGGTGTGAAGGTCGAGGGAGCAACAGGCTAAGGGGATTGGAGGATGGAAGTCCCCGGTCCCCCACCGGGGTTCAGAGGCAAAGTCCCGCTAAAGGTGTGCATGGGGCAATTCCCCACAAGCTGAAGTATTATATGAAATTTGTGCCGCTGAAAATTCGCCCAATGACATGTATCACCCTTCTTGGAAGTGGGAAGAATAACAATTACGCAAAAACAAAAACTGTTAGGCCTAGGCCTAACGGTGATATACACAATTATGATGTCCGTTGTCGCAAAAATTCATGCAGTCTGCTACCGCCTTATCTCAGTTGGAAAATTCTGAACTCATGACGTAAAGTGAAATTTTAAACTGTTTGAAAAAATATGCCATAAAACAATTTGCAAAGGCTTTATCAACTACACATTTCTCCCCCATCTTTGGCTATTTCTTGTTAGTTCTTGCTATAGCTGCAATTTTATTTCTATCCATTATTTTCTCATGCATGCAATCTGTATTATAAAGTTCTTTGATTTTCTTTTATGAAACAGCCGTCAGACATTCCAACTGTTTCTATTCTACGCTCGTCTTCGACAGCTTAGACTTTTAGTTTGCATTTAGCTCTTGCAATCATTCATTACATGTATATGCCTGTACGGCCGTGAGTGGCCACGCAAGCTCTTTAAGCCTATAGCTTTGCACTACCATTCATGACTTTCATCTACTGCAGTACGTTAATTCTTTGCTGGCGCGTGGGCATTAAGCCTATGACGCGTGGGACGAAAGCCTGAAAGTCTAAATCAGCCTACGACCCTAAAATATCATACACAATATAAAGCCCATGGCAAACACCTCAATGTCTGCGCCAAACCCAAGTACATGTAACTGGTACCAGAATCAGATACCATAAACTTAGGCAAGAACTTGGCTGCGACGGGACTGAGTTTAGGCTGCGGTTACTCGTATAAATAGTCTAAAATGACTTTTATTAATAAGCAGATAGATATAATATAATAATACTAATGGTTCAAAAATTGCAGCATAACATGCTGAGTATATAGGAATGCCAGGCAAAAGCGCGCCTGTAGCACTGTCGGACTGGAGTCATTATAATTGCACGTATGTATTGATAACTAAATAGTATGTACGTAGGATACGTATAATGCAGTAACTTACAGCAGGCGAATCAGCAGACGCCATAGAAGAATAGCGTGCAACGAGCTGTTTCCTGGCAAAAAAATCTCCGCCACGCATAACGTGTTTGGGTTCGTCGAGCAATTACAGTGACGGTCAGCTATTTGACTGACGTGGATAGGCCTATAGGCTAAGCAGATTTGAGGATAGGCGTAAGGAAATATAGCATTGTGACAGAAAGACTTGGCGAGATTCAGACGATGCAGCGTGAGAGCTGAAGAGCCGAAAATCTAAGCCCAAGCCCAAGCTATGGGCTGGAGTGGAAAAGCGAATTTTCGTCCAAAAGATTTCTGGACAAAACGCTGCTGACTAGCATATAAGAATCCATTGATTGTATATGCATACAACCAACCTTGAGATGCTGATGATATCGAGCGAAGTCGACAGATCAAAGATCGTTCAACAAGCCAGGCAACGTGCAAACTACATAACCCGGCCCTGTACTGAACATTACCTATCGCCGGGCCCAGCGTGCACCAAGGCTAAGCCAAAGAGGCATCCACGGCTAAGCGCAGGACATCGGATACGGTTGAAGCGAATTGCTTTAGGGTGTCGGTCGGTCCGACAAGACCGGACCACACACATGCACGGATGGACAGGACAGCTGGTGTGCAATGGCGATAGATTGTAATCGGCACTAGCGGTCATAGGCGTTCACTTTTAGGAATCACTGTACGGACGACCTTACTTTTGCCCTTTTCCTTTTCTACTCCCCTTCTTTTTCTCGTCCTATTTTATCGCTTCCCATCTTTTCACTCCATGCAGTCTGTATTGTTTTAAGCTTCCCAAACCCAGTAAAAATTACAAATGCGTCTGTGTACAAGACCCGACCGCCAAACGATTTTGGTACGTTTTGAAATTGAAACTGTACACTCTTTGCGATTCTGCCTATTCATACACATTTTTTCGAACCGTGGTCTGTCTCTTATCTGTCTATCAGATTAGTACGATGTTCTTTATTTAAACAGTTTGACGTATTCAGACGCCATTTGGCTGGTAGACCGGTGGGTCCAGTGACACAGTACATATAGGGCAGATCGTCAGACGGGGGTTCCTGACACTTAGGGAAAGGAAATTTGCCAGGTGCCAGCGTCGATCAGCGATTTCGCCTTTACCAGATTATTTTGGTCCGCGTTGTTATATATGCTTGCACGATGACGCGTTTGCATTTTTGACTGTTTAGTTTGAACGTTGAAATGGCGACTTGCATTAAGCCACTTTCTATTAGTGATTAATAGTAAACTTAACCGTATCTCTCACCGTTTCCAAAACATGGCCAGTTTTCCGTTGAAAAACGCACATTTTTCCTACCCTCCCGTCCATTCAACCCCAAATTTGAAAATGTTTCCCTTGCACTAGATCGCTGAAATTTTGTATGCCTACAATTAAAACACATAGCTAATTACCCGTGTAAAAACTTTCACTAAGATCTACCCATTATAGCCAGGGTACTTTTGTTACCGACGGACAGACAGACAGACGGACGACCACCGTACCAAAAGCTTGACCGTTACTAAAGTACGGTTAGCTAAAAGCGTTAAATAACTCATCCGACAGCTGCAAAAACTTTATAGAATCAAACACGATTAGGGCTTCGCCCCATTAGCATGTAAACATGCAAACGATCACCCGCAGTGGCGTATTTAGGATTCGGAAAGGGGGGCCATGGCGAGCGCGCGGAGCGCGAGCCTATAACGGGGGTCTGGGGGCAGAGCCCCCAGCGGGGTCTAGGGGCAGAGCCCCTGGTAGGGGAGTCAGAGGGGCGAAGCCCCCCTGAAGTTGAAACACTTTTTGTATCTGAATGTTCAATGGAAACCGCAAATTTGCCCATTTTTCTGAAATTTGGAAATGCAAAAGACCATCAAACATTGTTGAATTTTGCAATTCTTGCTGAAAAATGGCAAAAACGCACTTTTTCATATAAAGTCGCCTGTAAAAAATTTTCATGGTCGGGCCAAAGGGGGGGGCATCGCACCGAGGCCCCCCTAAATACGCCACTGATCACCCGTGCACATTGTTTCGTGGAGTCGACGTCTTTGATAGTTGTGATGCGCATTATCGTTGGCGAAGATGAATCTGTAATGCAAACGGACAAGATCAGCGTGATACTGAATAATAGATCAAGGCTACCAAGAAACTGATCTCCCGCTGAGCAGCAGCGTGTGACGACATGCTCTTTACGTAGTTAATCTCTACATTTACACGTGAGCGACTTTTGATGACAAAATACACCGCGACACTCGCCACAATTAACGTCATCACTCCAAAGTGTCCACCACGCTTTAAAATGTGCAGTCACCCGCCGGCGATTAAAACAAAGTCGTAGCCGATGATGAGACATCAATAATATTCTTATACACTTTGTAGTGCGGAATAAAAGTAACCTCGTAGACATCGTAAAATAAAAATGTCAAATTTGAACGAATCTGAAAAAAATTTGTACATTCAATTCCCAATAAATTGCTGAAGTAATCACCAAATTTTTTGAAAAATGTTATTTTTTGCGAAGTTATTAATTGCTGAATAATGATAACAAAATATCTCCATTACCAATATGGCGCTACACAAGTAAACCTCTCTGTTATTGTACATTTGCGTAACTTCAACAAACATTTGATTCTGGCAAAATTCTACATCGACAATGCACTATTTATTGGCAATCAAAGTGCCAAATTTCAGTTAAATCTGCTAAAGCAAACAATAGTTGAAGTAGCTTTTGTGAGTTCACCTCAAAACACTTCACTTTCAGGTCTTTGTGTCTGACGTCTTCCACTGTCTGTACGCACATTTAATGACGGTATTGTTAAGCCTAAGGTTTGGAACCAACAGTATTGGTCTCGATCAGGTCTCGAGAAGTTGAGTTTTGGTTTTGGTTTTAAGTTTCTGGTCTTATTTACATCAGTGATATGGCATCGGGCTGGTCAGCTTACCAATCACCATCGAGCTGGCGGTCAGTGAAACTGACTGGCAGTTGGTGGTCTGCAAGGTGTCAGTCGTGTCAGTAGTGTTTACATTGTTGAACGTTGATGATACGTGAACGTCAATCGAGTCCCTCATCATTGCTGCCTTGGTGCATGGTCAACGCGTCCGCAGCCTTCAGTGACAGATCGCTGCAATTAACGCAGAACAATAAACAGCGCACCGTAATTGGCATCAAGCTGTACTGTCCTTGTGACCAGCCACGGACATGTATAGTTGTATGTATATAGGTGTCCATGGTCCAGCCTAAACCCTATTCATTTCGATTTGTTGTAGACTGTACAACAAATCAAAGCAGTGGAGTCTGGACTAATTAGGCCTGCATGGGTAAACACGCTGCAGTATGGAACAGCGTTGAATGCCTCCTGGAAATAAGAATCATCAACTTTTTCCATTCGGCATGTGAAACAACCCCCCAGAAAACTAGAAGAAACAGAATAGATCCGATTCAAGAAAATTTAGAAATTTCGAGTTCGCGGAAAATGGTCAAAAATGTGTTTATAACTTTTCGAGAGAACTGAGTCTTGCGGACAGACAGACAAATCGATCAACACAAGAAAAAAGGCGCAGGCAAAAACATAACTTATCCTTCTCCTGCCGATGTAGTGAAACGTCGTAAATATAACGTATTGCATATCAAGATCTGTCTGAGATAAAGCACCTAGCTGTTCATATTTTCAAATTGAACAAATTTGTTGAATGTTGTTTTTAATTGAGCTAATTCACTATATGATGGTTTCTGTTTTATTGTGAATTTGTGCTATCTATGTAATGAATAAATATTAATATAAATCTGTGATGACTGATGATGGACGGTGCATGTGTTATGCAAGTCGTGTAATCAAGCTGTGTGTGGTACTGTACGTAAATTGAGTCGGATTTGATAGCGTGGCACTGACTGGATGGCGCGTGTTCTGTAAGCAATGAGACTAATAGGGTGTGTACACGATCCAGCAAACTTCCAGCAAAGTTCCAGCAAACGTCCAGCAAACATCCAGCTGGCCTGATGGAACCCCGCCGCCTATCAGCTGTGGGCTAAGCCGTAGGCGGGCCTAGGCTTTGCCCACAGCTGATAGGCCTACGTGTTATATATGCTTTCCAATATGCCTATCACCAATATCATTAATATTTAAATCTGTTGGTTACAACCCGCCCGTCCTCCTAATTACCATAGAACTTCCAGCTAGCTGGATGAATGCTGGATCGTGTAAACACCCCATAACTAATGACTGACTGCGGTTATGGGACGATTCGTGCAGTCCCTTTGATGGCTGTAATAGGCCGATTCGAATTTCCTGCACTGGGCGCGAACAAAACAGAAGAGTGAATGCCACGGATGTTGTTTTATTGGTTAATTCTTGCAGCCAACAGATGACTAGAAGTGCAAAGTAAACTAACTAGGCCTGCAGGCAGCGCCAGAACTCACTGGCGACGTATACGGCGAGACCCCGACTGCGACCATGCAGCACGTGCCGGCTACTGCTGCTGCTGTTGTGGCTGCTGATGCTGCGGCGTGTTGTACTTGTACAATAAAGATGCTTGTCACTGTATGGCTAATGATGGAATATGGCGGGACACAACCCCATAGCTCAAAACCCCCTTCATCGGCATGCACCATCACAGCACAAGAACGGACTGACTATAAGGCCGCGAGTGAACGGATTGCCGGAAACTGCTTTAATATTAACAACCTTCGGCAATCATGCAATTTGGTTTAAAGAAAAAAAATGTGCAACAAAGGCGACTTTTTATTAAAAAACTTTTTACAGTGAACAAAGGTGAATAGTATTGAATACATTAACTTAGTATAGTCAGCGCGATATACGCATACGGTTTCTGGTGGGGCTGTGGACTAGGAAATTCTGTTCTAGGGAGTACGATCCCACCCTGTCGCTATAGCGGAAATTTTGAAATGGGAGATTATGTTCGGAGGGGACGGGGTCGGTTCTCGGTTCATGATGGATCACGGACCCCATGAACAGGTGTGTGTTGGGTCATGTTTCAGCTGCTGTGGCTTCAAGACTTAACGTTTAGCCTTAATTAGACCACACGCCAAGCAACAGGTGCTCTATAGGTTACACCGTACGCTACAGACTTCAGCGCGCGTAATAAACAAATAGCTTTATGCATATGCACCACGAAGACGAATATCTGACGGACCTCCGTGGTCTGTAAAAATTAGCTTTAATGGGTTAAAAAATGTTAAATGACCAAAAGATGAAAAAGCAGAACGGTTAGCATGCTGATAAACTCCTTTACGCTCAGACGAGTTATGTTTAGACGTTTTCCCATTTCAACCTTTTTTGGGAGGCAGCATAGAAAAATACATAAAATTACACAATCACTTTAAAATGCGGACATTATCAAATAAAACTGAGACACACCTGTTTACAAAATGTAACATTAATGCATAAAACTTAATGAACTTAATGAAAAACTTTATGTTCTCTACAGAGAACATAAAATATGTGCAAAGTTAAGGCAATTACTGCAGGCGAGATTCAGCGTTATTGTCAGGCGATTAATTCAGTAGCAGTGGGTAGGATATAGTTTAGCATTTCATCAACAATGATCGATGTGTTAAGCTAACTTTGTGCCAAGTTCTGGGCTCGTAGCGCAAGTCAAAGGTCGTTCGTTTACGTGCTCGGTCGACAGCAAGTCATGGCTCAAGTTGCTGCTGCTGCTGTTGCTGTCAGTTGCTGCAGCCGACTCACTGCCTGCGGGGCCGGTGTTTCATTATAGGATCGCCCCCCCCAGAAAAGTATTCCCTCGACCGACAATTTACCGGTAAAAATCCGTCTCGCCCGGCAGCCGCCCGGGCGGGACGGATTTTTACCGGTAAATTGTCGGTCGAGGGAAGACTTTTCTGGGGGCGATCCTATAATAGGGAGACTTTTATGGTGTGAGCAATATTTTAATAAGGGGGAGGCATATCAATTTCGTGATTATTTCTCCCGGGCGGATTTTTTATAGGGGATACATTTTAATGTGACACCGACGGCAGGTCGTGCTCTACGGTTACCGGATCGACTTCAAAGTGCAGTCCATTCTTCCAGCCACCAGAACGAACACGAATCCTAGAAACTGTTAGACCTTTGACCAGAGCCACGAGTGGACATGCACAGTCGCCGGTGTCGTGACCCTTGAATGACCGAAAACATTCAATAACTGTAGAGTATAGAGAACGAACCGACTCAAAACGTCCGTTTGACTGACGACATCACGCAACACATCAAAGTCACGCTCCCGAGATGCGTTTGTCGACCGAATGAAAGCAAAGAAATAGTCCATAGATGTTAGAGACATTTCTCGCGTCGACAACCGGAAACCAATGGTTCTGGTCACGTGAGGAGCTAATGGGCATTTGACAGCGATAAAGATATACAGGAGAAAGAGGTGCCCTTAAGTAAGTATGTAAGTAAGTTAATGATGACTTTCTGTGAAGCTTTCTTTGAGCCTGACTTGAGAGTAAAGACGAATGTTAAACAAACTGTACTAGTCTACAGAACATGCTGCCACCGGAATAGCTAAATGTCGCAAACAAAATGATTAACATGCAAACAGCTGAAGACCAACATTATCATAAGCTTTGCCATCACAGTAACCAAGCACGCATCCACTTGGGCCTGAGATAAGGAAGAACAAAGGAGCGCAGCTGAGGAGGAAAAAAGTAAAAGACGAAAATGACAGGAAAAATGAAAGAAAAGAAAAAAATTAACGCTACCACTCCTGCCTTTGTTGGCGATTGCCGACAACGCATTCAGTTCGTAGGCTTATAGTTCTAGGTACATTGTAGTGCAGTGACTGTGAGTGTAAGGTACCCAGGTAGTGTTGGGCCTATCATGACAACTGACAAACTGTAAGCGTGTGGCACTGGCTGACACTTGACTTCGCTGTAAGCCTATATGATTTACGTCACTGGCAAAGTCATTAGAAATTTCTGTAACAGCAGACACAGCGAATGTACGCACAGTCTAATACTAGTCGCTAGAAGTGAATGTCTCTAATTTTGTGATAATAAAGCAAACCAATGCAATGCATATTAGGCTTACCTCTGCCGAAATAAAAAAAGTAATGTTTTGCTTGAATTTGTCCTTCATTCTGTATAGGGATTTTATATGATACAGCTGGCAAAAGTCGCTTCTGTGGATGGTGCGTGGGTGAAAGCAGAGAATGATAGTGATGGTGGTGGGTCAGTCAGACAAACAATGTTTCCAGGAGATGCTCAGCCGTCACTCAACGAGCTACTCAGTTGCTGCTGCTCGCTGCTGAGCGCGCCGGCGCGTGGACTGTGTGCGGGCGGTAGACTAGCAGATAGTGTGCTGCCGCTGCCGCGGCTCGACTTGAATTATCCGGCACTGGCTAATTGCCGGTGTCTAGGCCTGCATCGTCTTGTGGCGGCGCTGCAACAATAAACACAGTACGGCTGCAGGGCGGCGCCTCAACAGAAGCTGCGTGGATATCCTGAACGCTACACGTACGGCATTGGCGCCTGTCGCCGCGCTATAGTGCTACGAGGTCTTGGGTGGCAACGAAGGAGTTTTTTTTTCCAATCAATCGTTTATTATGGTGTTGTATCGTGAGCATGACCAACCATTCCGGAAGCGAACAAGATAGCTTGACTAAACTAAAGCACAGAAGAATCACTTAGCAGTTCAGCCAGTAAGATTCAAGCTCAGAACTTAAACGTAATGCATCACACCGCGAATAGCTGCAGACTGGCAGACTTCCATGCGAGACCAAAAATGCAGGATCAAAACCGAGACCAAGATCAAAATATAGAGACCAGCATACTGTAATTTTTGGTGTCGATACCAAGACCGTCATCGAGACCTCCGGAGATTTCATTTCTGGCTTTAGCGGTTCAATCATTTTGGGATCGTACATGATTGTGACAGGCACTGACGCAATCAAAGAGCAGGGCTTTGCTCTTGGATTGTTTTGTTTTGTCTTCTAGACATTCTGTGGAGTTCAAAAGTCAGTAAGTTATACTATAGACGGGCCGACAACATAAAAAAAATCCCCGAAACGCCACAGTGCTTTCAAAAACAACAAAAACTTGTTTTGCAGCCGTTATTGCAAGGCAGGCCTGGTGATCCGGTACAAAGTTTATTGAAGAAAACACTCACTCGCTTGCTCACTGTCGAGCCTGCTGTCGGGCGTAGGCTTATCGCTCTGATTAACTTTCATGGGGTCACGACTTTTACTTTTTGGGTCACATGACGTCATCGGTCACGCGATCACTGGTTTCCTAATACCCTACCCTAAAACCAAACCGGTTCGGTTGCTGAGGTATCTGTTTGAAGGTGCCGAGCTGTGGACGCCGTGCGCAGTAGGCCTACGTACGCACATGAGCAATAATGACGCACATACTGATGCGTCGCGAGCCAATACTTTTGTCTTGTCCAACTACAAAGCCATTCTGTTTTTTTCGCACTTTGCTGCAGAGTTTATTGATTTTTTTAGCAATGCTGTCTTCTTTTTTTGTCATCTTCCTTTTGCTTCTGTTTTGCAGGAATCACTGAGAAATCACGTGGTTCCAATTTCAACTTGCGAGAACGTATAGCCTATAACCCGCGTTTAGGAGACTCGTATCACTGGTTAGCTGTCTCTGCGTTATGCGTTTTTTCTGTCTGTGTGTCCGTCCTACTGTCACATACGAGCTTTTATAACTCGAAAACAAAAGCACAGAAAACCAAGAATAACGTATGATCATTCTCTAGCGCATGCAATAGTGTGTTTGACCGGTACGCCAATTTTCACCTAGAAAAGTCAAGTATCAAGGTCGCTGCATGAACGTCAAAAGCTGCGAGAAAATGGCACACAGATTTGCTTTACTGTCAACGCCTGAAATGCTCGATAACATGACGGAAGACCGTATATATTATGTCGACACTCTACGCCGACATATTTTTTTCGTTTTGGCCTATTTAAGTCCAAAAATTAACTGGCGGCTGTTTGTGACGAGTTTACACCGAGCGTCAGAGGCGGATCCAGAAATTCGAAATAGGGGGCGAAAGGGGAGGGGATGGTGTCTTGGGAG
>Ga0209367_1001433_pt1 | contig 29264 bp, 17 predicted proteins | sample WorMetLIZISLAND2_FD_187412 | JGI IMG/M metagenome (GOLD analysis project Ga0209367, IMG submission 187412) | Marine gutless worms symbiont microbial communities from Max Planck institute for Marine Microbiology, Germany - Olavius geniculatus... ...
TACCAATACAACCTGAGGATCAAATTTTCAGCATTAAACACAGATTTTAGCAGTCCACGTGCCGACCCCGTAGGTTTAAAGAGGCTTGCGCACGCGAGCGTCAAAGAGGGGCACTTCTCTAAAAAAGTGGTTATTTTGCTGATATTGGCGCGTCCAGCGTGAAAACAGTTGCAGATAGGCATAGACATGCTGCTATTCTTGAGAAGTACTACTTTTTAGCGGTAATGACATCGATGACCTTGAATGACCTTAAACCCCCAAAATAGGAAATTTTAGTGTTTTTTTGCGATTTTCGGCTGCGGTGGCGGTGCACACTTCAAAGGTGAATTGCGACGAAATGGCTGGAGATAGACTAAGACAATCTGCGAACAGGAACTGCTAAAACTGTTGCGCGTTTCATGAGTTTTGCTCAAATTACTTGTCTACTATTACACCGAGCGTCTTCGACTTTGAAGTTATTTATCGTCAACGTCTCATTCCAAATACCTGCCTTTACTTTGTTATTGAAGTCAGCAGCGTTGTTCGTTTTATTGTATCTGTAGCAAATTTGCCGTAGCCAAGATGAGGCACATGATTACTATAGCAATTAAATTAGAAAGCAAAAAGGTGATTTAAGTTGAAGTTGCTTTCAGCAGTAGTAGAGTTGGTATAACTATGAGAGCAAAGGTAAAGTCAAAACAGTTGCGAACGTAATAATAAGGACATCCAACGCAGTTGTTTATGTGGGGAGCAGAAAGTCAGAAGTCGACTAGATGTACCGTAACAGCTTATCGTTGTCACCGTTTATCACCGCAAGCATAAACAGTACAGTACTAACTATAGCGTTAATACGGAATAGTTTATAGCGGTTACGATGACAAACGGTGACGGCGTTAAGCTGTTGCGGTGCACACAGTCTTCTCGTGACTTTCTGCCTCGCGACTGAAGCATTCGTCATTGCGGATGACCAGCGTGCCACCGCAGACAGTTTATCTAGTTTTCTGTGTGTTTGTGCGACTCGGTCTCGCTTCCATCACTGACTAATGGCGGCCGAGTCGACGTGTGCGCCCACGATAAGTCGGTCTTGTCTAGTCGAAGACCCTGCATCGTAGATGAGCGATCGTTGTAATTACGAACAGTGCTGGTTGGTCGCACGCGGCGCGATGATTTCGCTTTTACAAGTCTCGCGGGGATGCGGCTGGGCTACGGCTGCAGCATTTGATGAGTCGCGGCGGCGCGCCGATACTGTAGGACCACCACCGTACTAGCGCGGCGGTAGTCGTATATGTCCGCCCGTTTGTATCGACGACTGGCCGCTCGTCCACTACCGCAGCTGGCGACGTGGCGGCCAGACCGCTCACACGCCGATAGATGACAGCGCCCCGTGGGATGCGCGCGAAAAATTGCCACCACACCATAGGCCAGCGATCGTCGCCGGAGCGTGGGACGTGGCGCGTCGTCGAATGTCGCGACCCCGGCTACGATATCGAGGTGCGAATTGCCGAGCGCTCGGAGACTCGAATATCTAACAACGCCGTTCCTCCGAGTCATCGCATGCTGACAGGCAATGCTGCTGCTGCTGCTTAAACTATCGACGCCTTCTTCTGTACGCGAGCGATCGCTGGTATCTGCCCATCTATACAACACAACGCCGGCCAAAGTAATTTGGTAAAGGCGGAAATCGTTGATCGATCCTGCCACGTGGTGAATCATGGGCCTAAATATTTCTTTCGTTAGTCGGAAGCAACTGCATGTTTTGTCGAAGGCTCGACCCCAAAATCTTTTTCTCCTGGGGGTCAGAAACTCCGATCTAACTAAATGTGTCATTCGATCTTATAACTATACCTAACGGTTTAAGCAGGCTGCATGAATGTGACAGACGACACAGACAGACAGACCACGCTACGGAAAATGTGTAGGAATAAACGAAATCGCGTGCGCAGCAACAGCTATTCCGCGGTTTTTTCTGATTTGATGTAATTCGGTCTTTGTCCGTAGCTCTGCGTTACTAATCGATCAAAAAGATAAAAATTTGGTCACACCGCATCTACATCACGTAGATTAGTAAATGAATTAAAACTACTCGTAAAAATTATAAACGATGATAGATACGTAAAGCCGTTTTGGCTGCATGAAATCAAGAGTGTGGTGGATGGACGAACAAAAATGATTATATTGTGATGTGTACAATGTGTCGTGCGGCAAAAACTTCTCCAGAGATGATAGCCTTTGTAGTATGTTATTTTTGGACAATTTTAAAAGCGACGAAGAACACATTGATGACAATGGCCGTCTGGTTCTTGCGGGGGATGCTAAGTATATCATAGACTGAGAAGAAAAGTAATGGCGAAATAGACGTACTAAAAGAGGCGACACACTAGTTTAAAAAAATCCGTCATCGGCAGCTTTCTTTCCCAACTCTTCTTCAAAAGGTATGTTCTTGAGAATTTGGTGGTGATCGGAAAGATAGCGGGGATCAATCGTCAGAGACTGAAGTATCTGGATAGTTTTTATGCATCATGGGCGGATAACGTGAGCTTAGCACAACTAAATAACGGCTTCGAAAGTCTACAGACAGACTGCTGGCGCAACGGCGTCAACGACGACGCAGCACCATAACACAACACTCTCTAGGTTTATGTCGGCGTCGGCGTATTCTTTGTCAGCTCCGTAAATAGTGATGTGTAAACTAAGCGTAATGCTGATGCAGTGCTACTTTGCGTGTCGCGCTTTTCTCATCCGCCCCTGCTCTTGGGTGTCATCCTTGCATGATGGACGTCTCCGGTCTCCCGAGGTCGCGCAATGTTTATTGACCGAGCAGTCTCAGCTTTTACTCTCTAGTCCTTAGTACTCCCTACTGTTCTCCTGTACGCTGTAGCTAACAGTTTCGCACATCAACTTTTAAGACACAAATTAGGTTTACAAGATGCATGAACGCCCACAGTACAGCTTCTTGAGTGACCGACCTTCTACCTGACCTACTGTTGACTCTTTATCCCGTCGTTTTTACCATTTTCTCCCGCATGTCGGACTAATCTGCCATTGATTTGAATTGATATCGCTCCCTCGTTTGCTGCTGTGAATTGGTCCGTACAGCACAATGTATTTGGCCGTTTTGCTTATTACTTTAGTTAACAGTTACTTTTCAGCATGTGATTTCTACATTTTACTGACGTCATGGTGCAAAAAATTAGCTCGTAAAATTGCCAGCACAAGTCAAAATTTGTAAAGTCTGAGGACACGCGAATGAAAACTACACGACTATTGACAATACTGCTGTAGAATCTTTGGCCTCAGTCTTACCAGTGATTGTAAATCAACGATGAAGCACCGTAGGTTTTCTACAAGACGATGTCTAAATAAAAAAAACAGATTTTATTTATTACCAAAAATATTTCTCTTTTCTTCATTGTTCATTGACATTGTTGCATTTCTGCAGGGTTCGGCGTTGCATTGCGCATTTGCTGCATAGCAGTTTTGGCTTACATCAATAGTGATATTCTGGACCGTTAATAGTGTGCATAGAAATAGTTAACGACAAAAGTAGCTAACGCATTAGAAATTTAAAAAAAACCTCTGACGAATTCTTTGCAAATGCAGCCTACGGGACTAGGTTGCTGGAAAAAATGAATAACGTTTATGATATGACATAATATCATATAAGACGCTGAAAAAGATGTCTTATAACGTAATGTGATGTGATCCGCTGTTGCAGCAACAGTTGGCTTTCATCGACGGGCTGTTCAGCAGTCGGCGAACATTGGCGGCAGTAAGCTGCTCGAATGCGACACATCCGGCATGGCGGGGGATGTGTTTCGGTCTGTCGGTCTGCCTGGCGGGCTCAGCATGGACGCGTCGAACATGGGCGGCGACGGGTCAGAGCACATCATGACGTGGCGCAAGCAGGGTCACGAGGTACCCATCTTCATACAGTTCAACGGTTACCCGCCGCACGTCGACGAGAGCTACCAGGGACGCATTCGACTCGTCGAGATGACCGCCATCGAGATCAGCGACCTGAGAGCACAGGACGAGGGCTGGTACGAGTGCTCGGTAGTCCGTCTGGAAGGCACTGACGAAAGCACCGTCAATGGCTCTTGGATATACCTCACCATCAACTGTACGTTTCTCTTTTTCTCTCTGTAAACTTATCGAAGCTTTGACGATTTAGCAGATAGGCCTAGTAGTTCTACCGACAATATTTTTGTTAACATTTTAAGAAGTCTGGTTTTGCAATTTTCAGTAAAATTTTACTTAACGACAGCCAGTTTTAACTTTCGGCTTACGTGTAGCCTACGCCCTATTTGAATTCAGTGTATCAAGTATCAAATAGCATAACGATTGTCTCGATTTGTCTACGAATTAGACAACATTTTACCAATTATTGTAGACTAGTATAATCTGCCTGATTGCGTAGTGTGATGTCCTGGAATCGAATGCCGCTGTTCTGGACAGTTGACAGATCGATAGGCCTACACACGTCATGAACTCTATGGGTACACCCTTACTGCAGTGCTTGTGTCAACTCGGCCTTCTACCCTCCGTGGAACGGTAAAATGAGTATCACATTTCGAGCTGAGCAATAATAATAATAAACGACAACGACCGGTCTGGACAACAACTAGGCCTACAGTTGGCCAGAGATGGCAGGGAATGGCAGAGAACACGATGGAAGTCGGCTGAGAGTCAAAAAACCCCTTGGCGCCGTTCTGCATTCATCGCTAAACTATCGCGGTGACCTAGCATGACGACAGCGCCATAAACATTGTCCTTATTATTATTATTTTATTATTTTCCACGACGCAGCCATTCTGGCGGTATTCGATAACGATTTCACGCCGGATTGTATAATAGTATTAATATTCTGGCGTTGAACTTGTTTTTGTTAAGCGTGTCCATGCTAAATCGACTAACTACTGGGTCACTGAGCATACTAAGCATCATTAATATTGTTGTCGTTATTCGACCACAATACGGTTTATGGCAACGGTGCCGCGCTAGGGTATAAATTGATATTGTAATGTTGCGAAGAGCTGCATTAGATGGGTGCGAGTATTTTGCGATTTTGACTAAATTGGCGGCAAGTGAGCAAAGACGCGACTTGTAACTGACAAGCAGTTAATCGTGATTGCACGAGCAGTGTTGCATACTGTCGCGAAGTCTTGTTTGGTGGTCAGATGAGAGAAGCGTTCTGAAAGTCAACTTGTAGTTAACTTGCAATCTTTGGCAAACTGAAATAATGTGCAGTGTATTGTCACTAACATTCGTACACCACCTAAAATGGCTCCGACGACAGGAAGACGGCTGGTGACCGAAAGCGTCTAACCCATAGGCGAATGCCCCACCTTCGTAAGAAATTTGGACAGTACTTGCCGGCCCAAGTCTTTTTTCATTGTACCACATGTCAACCCACACAGTACCAACCAGTGTACCATTGATCAACTACATTGGTCCCTCGCTGAAGGTACTCTGAAGTGCATAGTTAATAACGCTGTGCAACGCCACGCCCGTAGGACGAAGCAGCCTCCTTAACCTACCTTTCGTAACATTCCTAGTCGGGGACTCAGGCTAAAACGGGCTAAACTTTCCTTTCGTTACTTGCCATAGCGTGGATGTGACTGAGTGTTGATTTTATGTTGTATGGGTAGACCTACCGGTACTTGGTCGACGACGGCATAAATCAGTAGGCCTATAGGAAGTCGGAGCTCTTGGAAAAGCTTTTATCCCACTTATGCGCAGGCGGTTATTGCCGACGCCGACCGAGTGTGTTCACAGCACGCGAGTTGGCATTAAGAACGTACGCGCAACAGTTGTCTTGCTAGCGTGTGGCATTCACCTGACCGCAGCGGCGATCGATCACGCTTTTGTTTCGACGATTTTACAAACGTTCGACAACGACGACGACGACGATGATGACGGTGACAGTGCCACAGACGGACGGACGGACGGCGCCGAGTAATAATAGCCGCACCAGCCATAGGCTCAACGCGGCTCCCTGCGACCGGTTCCCTGCCTCGCACCACCCATCGACCACACTACACTACTTCGATTTCCTGTACAACAAGCACAGACGCACGTAAACCTGATTTCGCCTTGTTCGGTAAAAAAAACTGAAAACGTGGTCCTTCGCCATATTTTTGGTCATTATTGCCCACAAACTCACTATAGGATAAAAACTAAGCCAAGTCGATGACTTTACTTTTCGCAGAACGGCGTACAGAGCCGGAAAATGTCGTGCTGCACTCTGAGAACTTTTGAAAATTTTAATGTAAAGAGGTGCCACAAATATTGCACTGCTGTGTGACGTTCTTTGACTTGTGGGACACCCTTATGTGAAGCCCCTCTTCCGTCGAACATACAAACTTTGAGTGTGTTAGCCGCACAACCTGTTGTTGTAAATTTGCTGCGTGAACTTTCTATGATTTGTAGCGGGGGTTTGTCGCACAGTTTGTTGTTTAGCATGTTGTGGGCAAGAAATTCACAACAAAATGCAGTGACGTCGATCCCAGAGGCACGAAAAAGAGCAGCGATCGCCCTTCGCAATATAAAATACCGCAACGTAATGCGAGCGAATTCATGTCGATTTGCTTCCAGACAACATTTTTCTCTCCCCGGATTTCTCGAAAAAATGGACTGACGCCGGTGACAAATCAAAGTGAGTGGAGTGTGGGTACATCGCGGCGGGTGGGCTGGCTGCTGAGCACCGACAATCGGCGCCTCTGCCGCTACTGCTCGTTGATATACAAACATCGTCGTAGTCGCCTCTTATCGCTGCCGCCTGGCCGCCCGGCTCAGCCCAGCTCGGCGTCGCCAGACCGTTGTTGATACTGACTCGGCGGACCCCGACTATCTCGATCGCTGTTTAGTCGCCATGGCAACCGCGTCGTTGTCGTCGTCGTCGTCTTCCGACCAAATCCGTTTCCTCCGCTCTGCTGTCCGCAGGCGAATAACAACGGGCATGCACAATTTGCCGCCGTGCGCCCGCCCAGCAGGCCGTTACCTCTTAGCGCAATACAGACATGCTTCGTGATACTGAGCTATAGGAATTATATTCAATATTTACACTGACACTGCGACATTATTCTTCTCTGCACTCGGCGGAAAAGAAGGATGCGGTTACGTCATCGGATGACGTTACCGGATCAGTGACGTCACATGTGATGCTAAGGAATGATGCGTGGAAGGAAGGCACGTTTCAAGTGGCCACTGGATCACGCACAGTCACGTCACGCCGCTGGCAGTCCGCGGCTGGCGCGAATCGTCAAGAGGATCTAGACATGAGGAACTAAACAGTCAGTGATGTAATGCTGGGTCGTCTGCGATGAAAGCAGGAATCGTAAAGATGCTCAGAACGCGGCAAGACGCGGATTAGGGGCTGTGCGAACAGAATTCGGCGCGCACGGCTGACTTTCATGCGACCAACGCATACAGCGGCGTATTAAAGATTTGCAAAAGGGGAGGGCATGACGAGCGCAGAGGAGCGCAAGCCTATAATGGGGATCTGGGGCAGAGAACCCCCAATGAGTCCGGGGCAAAATCTATAATCAGAGGATCAGGATCTCGCTGAAGCTGAAACACTTCTGGCTTTTGGACGTTCAGTCAAAGCGGCAAATGTGCCTACTTTTCTTTTTTGATCATTCGTAGAAAGTTCTTACGGTCTTTCCAAAGAGGACATGGCACCACCACTGTCAACGTATGCGGCGAGCGTACAGCCATGATTACTGTTGCCGGATTAAGGGACATCTTAGCGTCGTTCAGCAAGCCTGTGCCACATTGATCCAGCTGAAATCCGTATGAACGTAGCGACGTATTTGCTGCCGACAGCGGTCTCAATGGGTTGCATATACGGATCGTCTATTGCATCTGCAAGCTTCAGTGTATGTTCACCGCTCAACGTCTGTATTCGTTGAACTGACTGAAAATCCGCACGATTTCCGAATTGATTGGTGTAATTAATGCAACGCAAACTTTACGGTCTGCCGAAAATTTTTCAAGTAACAGTCATTATGAACACTGTCAATAAGCAGAACAGTGGAATTGTTGTCAGTTTTAATGTCATATTTTTTTTCGTAATTTTTGCAGTCGTGCACCAGACCATTTACAACTCAAAACTTTTTTCGGTTTGCATTACCTTATAAAACTTAAAGAGAACTTTATTCGTGTTCATTGTTGCCATGCACGCAGCGCGTTGTTTTGAAATTTAAAAATTAACAGACAGCAATGAAGCAACACTTTCAAAAGGTGGTGAATCTTTTTGGCAGCCATCTGTTGATGTCGCGACTTATGTACTATGTCTATTTTTTATCAAGAATTTAGTGGCAAAAGCGAGTGACGTTAAAATATTACTGTTTTTCGTCGAATTCCGTTTGGCAACGTGTAACACGTGAGCCCTATGCTGTAAGCATGGGCAAATTACGGGCCCCAGAAGTCGTGTATGTCAGTCAGGCCTGGACTGTTGGGGTTGTTCTGTGCGTGGCGTTGTTTTATGCACACGACGCGTTGTTTCACCGGTCGTTCGTCTCTAGCTGGCTACTGTGCGTTGCGTTGCGAGCGACGTCGCTCTTTTCATTCCGACCGCCGTTGACAGGCGCGTTATACAGACCGAAAAATGCCACCGGAGCGGAGCAGCAGAGCAGCCTGGCGGACGTACTGTGACATCCGGTGGACAGGCAGGCTGGCGGGCTGGCGACTGGGGACGCATGACGGCGACGACCGACGACGGCTGAACTAAACGACGAAAAATGGCCGACCGTCGAGAAGACACGGAGGAGGCGCTTAAATGAGATGGATGCCGGTGAGTCGCTGACCGCTGATGTGACTGTGACTGCTGCTGCTGCTGTCGCCGCTCTGACACTCCGGCTCTTTGTTTGGCGTCTTGACTTTGAATTATTGATTGATTAAAAATTGTTAAAAGATTGATGCCGCGGCGGCGGCGGCTCTGCGGTGTTCTTGCTCGGATGAGACGGCATGAGTGAGAGTCGCATTACTCACCACATCAGATTCGTTCTACACTTGTGTCATCACGTTTACTTATGCGGCGGTATAAAAAGCTGTACAATAACGGCTTAATCTTGATCAGAGCCAAATCGAGCGTTTAGTTTGCATACAAATTGAACGAATAACGCCTCACTCAAATCACTTACTGAAAGAGAAAGGTGCACAAAATAATTGCTCTTATGATTTCGCAAGAACATTTATTGCAATAAAATGTTTTCTGTTACAGAAACTACGATAATAACAATCATCAGTGTAATGGATTGCCTCGCAGAGAGGGAGAGCGTTTTACGCTTGCACGAAACTCGCTCGTTTGTCGCCGACTGGAGCAAGGCCGTTCTGACTCCCAAGCGTTCCACGATTGTCGTTTTTTTGTACAATCTAAGCCGGCGGATCGGCCGACATTGGCTGGCTACTGTCACGCGATTTACGACTCTACCGTCGCCGCCGTTTTATATATAGTCCGACTAATCTGGCGACTCGCAGACTCGCAGTGGTCGCCAACATGCAATCAAACTTGGGCGCTGTAGTACACGCGCATTTGTGCCCGCACTGCAGTGTGCCGACGAAACGACTGCATGTTGCTTTCTGCACACAGCTGGATTCAACGGTGAACAACAATTTTTAACGACGACGTACTGGGTTTACTAGAACATTTAACGAAACCGTATTCCTCGTATTTTGTACATGTATAGGACTCATAAACCGCATTTTGTACATCTGAATTTGTACTTAACCGATATTTCCAGTTTTTCTCACTCTACTAGTAATATATGTTATTTTTTACAACTTGATTGGCTCTTTTTTTCTTATTCTGAACGTTGTAAATGACAAACTTTTGTTTATCTAACTTTACTTTTGTTTAACATAATAATAGAAAAACTTTATGACGCACCTTTAATTTTTATTTGTAAAGTAGTTTAATTTGGGTGATTGCTATGCAAAAAATACAAAAACTTAGTATCAGATTGGTGCAATCGGTAGCAACTCGCTTCGTGGTTTATACACCGTTTACACGATCCAGCAAACGTCCAGCAAATTTCCACTAAACGTCAAGCAATTAGCACGTGTATTTTGAATAAATTTGCTGAAAGTTTGCTAGAAGTTTGCTGGACGTTTGCTGGATCGTGTAAACGGGGTATCAGGAAACGATCGAAGTAAAATTTTAGACGTCACTTGCGTTAGCAGTGGTTCTACGACTGTGATATATGTCACTCCACTCATAACGTATTCATTGGCTGTTGTCAGCAGCTATAGTGTAGAATTTGTACGGAAATGTGCTGTTTGTTTCCAAGCAGCATTCGCCAACTGTAAACGAGGTGAATGTATGTCGTGTGTGTACGCGGCTCACGTTGTATTGACGTCATCAGGCACGAGGAACGACCGTTTTTACGATGTCATTCGTGCTGGTAGCGTTTTCAATTAGACTACCGACACCTGCCGATGTCCCATTATAGGATCGTCCCACAGAAAAGTTTCCCCCGGCCGACGATAGCCCCAGAAAATTCTCCCCAGACCGACAATTTTCCGTTAAAAATCCGCCCGCCCGGCGGCGGCCCGGGCGGGACGGATTTTTACCAGAAAATTGTCGGTCTGGGGAGAATTTTCTGGGGCTATTTTATAATGGGGAGATTTCTATGAGGCCGGCGATATTTTGATAGACATGTTAAATCCGTGATTATCTCTCTCCGGACGGATTCTTTATGGGGAGACATTTTAATGTGACACCGGCGGGCCTAAGAGCTGCTGTCGAACTGAAGCCGCATCCAACTCATTGACGAGTCACTACCGCCAGTGGTGCAACCAGTGGTATACTGGTCCGCGGCATCGCAATGAAGCTACGAGTCGCGGTTTTCGTCGTCAGTTGTTGTCGCTCTCTCCATGCTGTTTTGCCACGCTTACGTCGTCATAGCCACCAGCTCGTCTCCACTCAGTTTAATCACTACGCAAATCACAGTAGCAACAGCAATAACATAGGCAGTCAACACAGAGTACTTTTTACAGCGCGCGTCGTCGCACCTTGCTTCGGAGACTTGATCGAGTCCTGTAATACCCCGTTTACACGATCAAACCGGCTCGACGAGCTGGCTCGATGTTTGCTCTATGTTTGCTCGATGTTTACTTGATCGTGTAAACAGGGTATAAGAGTTCTCTGGCTATCGCCCGTCCGACCCTTCGTCCGTCACACGCTCAGCACGCTGGTATCTCATAAGAACGATCCAAACTATGATCACAGAAGGTGAAGATCACTAATGATCGGATGGGACTCCAGTTATTCTCGCACGCTGCGCTATTAACAGTATAACGAATATTGAAGACCGACTGATGACCACTTTCACCTGCAGTAAAATTTCAAACGGCCGTATCTCCGCAACCGATTATCCGATCCACTTCCTGTTTTTTTTTGCATTAAGGTATTTGAGGTTGGCGGATCCAGTGACCCCCTGACCGATGACGTCACGTGACCCCAAAAGGTTAAGGTTCTGACCCTAAAATGTTTGAGGTTCAGTATCTCCATAACTGTGCACGATAATGGTTGAAACAAACCAACTTTAAGAAACCACACATGGTGAGTCCAGCGGTCACGTGACCGATAAAGTCAAGTGATTGCAGCCGGCTGACATCTTGAAAAAAATTTCTAATGGCCATATCTCAGCAATGGATAATCGGATAGACTTTATATATAGATTCGAGGGTTGGGTTTTGGGGGCAGCAGATCGAATGGTTTCATAGCCAAAGACCGCTAAAGCCACAACTCAGCAAGATTTGCTGATCCTTGGATAAGGTTAGGGATAAGGTAAAATCAGTGAAAGGGTTAACAACAGGAGTAGTTTGCATCTTTGGCTATGGCGGACCGGAACCGCTGTTGGGGTATCAATGGATAGTGTACGCCGAGTATATAGCCCATACAATAGTAGTAGTAACAGCAACATTGTAACAATAGTGTAACAGTAATGATATAGGCCTATTGTAACAGCAACGGCAGTAGCGGCGGCGATGAAACAACCGTGAAAGGTTACGACGTATAGAAATCGCGAAAGTAAAAGTTTCAGTGTATTACTTTGGCGGCGGCGAGCGAAACGTATCACGGGCGTCATGCGAGGTCGTGGCACAACATTATGCGTGCAACAAATTGGCCATCAACATAGAGACGAAACGTCGGCGAAAGCGACGGCCCGTTGCAGAGTTACGGCGACCTCGGGGAAACCACCACCACCACACCAGCAGTACCGTTTCGTCGTTCCAGCTCGAGGCCTAGTCGTCGTTCATTGATATACGGACGTCGGGTGCTGGTCCCAGAGATACAATCCAACATCGGCCACCGACGAACGTCTGACACCGCTCGTGAATTTTGACTCGGTCCACAGTTTTACGCTTTCCCCCGTGACTCGGTCGATCGGCCGCGCTCGTTCCAAATTCGTCGTGTTATTTTCCTCTGGCGACGCTTGAACGGAAGCAAACGGGGCGGCCGCTGAGCGCCGACGGGCGAAAATAACACAGCCGCCGTCGCCGTATGGCAGATAGACGCTTCGGTGCAACACGAAGATAAATTCTAGCCGAGAAAATGAAGTGTACAATGTGCGACAGATATTCATGGAGTATGTCCCGGCGGATAGAACGCGCGCGATATAGGTTCAGCGACACTAACTCTGATACATGTCGAGCTGACGCCAAACTGAACCCAATATGACCACCAGTCTTCCAAATTACCAAGCGAACCAACGTAACCAACTGGTAGCGTAAACTGGTGAAGAAAAATGTGTGCAAGACAAATTCATTAGCGTAAATTCGGTCACTAAATTGTACTACCTCGAGTAGTAAAAAGTAAGAAAGACCAAGTAGAAAACCAGAAAAAAACATTCACTTGAGTATTGTGGGCCCAAAAAAGCCAGACCTGAATGAAAGGATGCAAGTCAGACAATTCTATTTACCATATTATCAAAACATTTTAGGTTACTAAAAATGACAACTGTGAAAATTTGCGTAAAACTATTAGTTTATCAGAACTGGTGTTGCTGCATTCTTACTCTGCAGTGTTAGATAAAATTTTTTTGCACGTGTGTAGGCCTTTTTCAAATAAACACTCGTTTGGCCTTACTGATGCAGAGTAAGTTTTTATATATGACGTGTGTTTAAACTGTTTGAGCTACTAAAATAAACTACACACTACTTATTCTTTAACCTGTATACATTATATACCGGACTCTTAATTCAATGTTTTTTTTAAATTAGGTAGATACAAAGAATTTTTTGTTTGTATCTCAGTTAGAAAAATTATCCTAAAACAGAACCGTCAGTAATTTTGCTGAAAAAAAACATGTAGCAAACTGCTCAAACCCAGTGGCAAATGTTTGAAAGTTAAAATTGTTATAGTTTTTAGACGACCGTACTTAAGTAACGGTCAAGCTATTGGCATGGTTATCGTCGTCTGTCTGTCTGTCCGTCCGTCTGTCACGGATGTATTGTGGCTAAACTTTAGGTCGTAGGAGGAAACCTTTTACACGAATAATTAGCGTGTTGAACTCGGGCATGCAAAATTTTAGCCATCTGGTTTAAGGAAAACATTTTCAGATTAGGAGTTGAATAAAGGAGTAGGAAATTCCACGGAAAACTGGCCATATCTTGGAAACGGTGAAAGATACGGCCAAGGTTACTATTAATCACTACTAATAATAGGAAGTGCATACGTACTGTCAGATAAGATGAAAATCATTGACCTTGGATGACTTTAATGGTCGTTACGCGCTACTGTGGCTAAACGGTGCGAGATAGGGCCTAGATTGCTATTGATCACTAATAGGAAAACATATAAGACATATAAGAAACATACTTGACTTAATGCATTGCCGACGATGACGAGGTCTTCGCGAGACGGCAGCCCAGGTTTAGAACAGTGCTCCTTTGCGATCTCCAGTAAGTCTCGTAGCATCGTTGATTGTCAACCCCTAGTCACGGCAGTCCTCTTTTATGCCAATAACAAACTGTTATTTACAGATAAAAAAACATACAATAAACACAGAATATAATTTCTGGACAGTCGTGTAGGCCTATAAGTATAAATTTTTGGTGAAAACTTTCAGGCGCGTATAAGGCCTATGTCGTAGCGTCATGCACCCATAATTGATCGTGTTCGCTCGTGCATGTTGCAACAGTGCAAACAATTTCGCGTGATCCAAGTTTAGCGAATGACGTCGTTCTTTCTATCTAATCTGACTGCATGGCGGTTTGCCTTTCAATATGTCTGGAGCGAGCCGGGGATTGCTGCCACGAAAGCAAAGCACAAAAACCTACACGGCTTAGCTTAGTGAGATTTACGTTCAGCCGTCGCCCCTAGAAGCCACGTAGGAAAATCTCTCGAGTTTCTCAAGCTTCGCCGGCTAACTGTGCTAGACTTCCTCGGTGTATTCCAAGCAGTTCACTGATCTGACGAATTTACAACAGGCGCTGTGGCGCCACTTTTTTACCTAGACAACTTTGCGATTGAGCCTGAATTGTTTGCAAGTTTTTTCTTTACAAAATTTTTGATTCTGCACAATACGGTGCCTCGCCTGGGATTACACGAGTGTTCTTACCGAAGCGTATCTTATTCCAGCCAACGTCTTTCGGCATGCAAGGTGCACAACGAACGCGAGTGACAGACAGAAGAACAGACGGATTGACAGACAACATCTGTCGCAATAGCCTAAACAAAGGAGAGGAGACGAGAAAAAAATTGAAAAGGCGGAAAGGTGAAAAAGTGGCAGTGGATTAAATTTGATCTATAACGAAATCCTGCGTACGCCAATGTGCGGTTCATGAATAAAGTAGCAAAATATCTGGAACGAAACTAAGAGGTAACAGTGCTTGAGTGAGAGAGCCTGTCGTATTTAATTTGTGAGTGAGATGACCATTAGTGAAGCTCGCTTTATACGACTCCGATCTCTTGTGAGCGCACGAGCCTATGGGTGCTCACACTGTGCCCACTCGGTCTATTCGCGGAAGCTCACAAAGCTTGTGCAAGAACGCTGATAGTAGGCCTACGGCTCTAACCATACAGGTTCCACGCCCGTGGATTGTTTTTAGAGATTATTGGACCGTTTTAGTTTGTTTATCGTATCGGATTTTCCACATTTAAAAATCTTCGCGCACATTTGGTTATCTGAAATCTCTAGTCCATGAGGTTCTCAGTTTTGAGCGTTAGGTTGAAAACGATCGTCGTCACAACGTTCGAAAAACGCTCCCGATCTATCAGCGCATTTTGCGCTGTACTCGAGTTAGTCGAGTAGCAGCGAGCGTAGGTGACAAATTAATGTGACTGTGTTGTGGGGACTAGGTTTCAAGTTTCGAATGCGACTTTCTGGGTACTGTCATCATGTAAAAGGGTTAAATTAGTCAACAGAAAAAGAAGGCAATTTTGCTTCTAACATAAACTTGCATATTGTTTTGTGGCCTTTACTTTGCCTCGTGCAGAACATTTATTATATTTGTCGTTTCATCTAGTTGCGTATTTGTCGTACTGCAGTGTTTATAGTAATGTTGTAAGGTGGCGACTAAAAACGCGAGACCTGAAATCGCGAAACTTGTTTGGATGTCCGAGTAAATGTTCACATAAACTTCTTGCTGCATTTTTTCTCCCAGCTTCTATTGCGTTTTTGGAGAACTTTTCACTGAAATTTTCCATAATTTTGTTTTTCTTTGTTCTTCATCTGTGCGTATTATTCACAAAAGCATTGTGTGTCCACACGGCACCAGTGCGCAACCCTCATGCATGCGTGTCGCCATAAGACACATTTCACCGCAGTCGTCAGAGGCTGATACAGCTACCGCCGTTGCTGATTCCGACGCTGCTGACGTCGTCACTGCTGGCGCCTGACTGACCTCGTCCACGTCCTCGTCCTCGCTGCTGCTGCTGCTGCTGTCGACACGCGGCTGTAGGAACTCCGTATGAGCGCCGGCAGAATGAACTGACAGCGAACAGTTCTATTTGACTGTAAGCGTTACTGTCGAATATTGACCAGAAAGACTTAATACGTTTTACGCGCGAAAGCATCTACTGCTTTCAGCGCGTCTTAGCCATCGCAATTCTGTTTATCTGTCTGTCTGTCACACTGGTGGATCAGTCAAAAATCGGTGCAAGCTAGGATCACCAAATCTTTACCGTCGGCTGCCTGGAAGACTCTAGTTTCAAGATTCGTAAAGCTTTCCCATCAATTCAACGGGGGTCATCCCAAACGGGAACGCTAAATGAGAGGGGGTGGGCAAAATTTGCGATTTTTGGCCGATAAGTCGCTGTATCTCAGTAACGGTGCGAGATAGGGCCTAGATTACTATTAATCACTAATAGGAAGTCGTACACTGGCTCCCGATTGGCGCCAAATTCAATGACCTTGAATGACCTTGAACGTTAAAATAGGGGTTTTATGGATTTTTTTGGCGATTTCGGGCTGCGACACAAGTCTATATCATTCACAAGGTGGCACCACGCTACTGTCGTTATGCGATCCAGACAAAGAATTTGGTATTTGTATATTAACTTAGCGTGAACACCCTGATTTTTAGCTAAACTACTGAACCGAAACCGCTATAGGCTTTCGCGCGTTTCGTGAGCATTAACTCAAATTTCTTGTTCGTTCAGCGTGTTGAAATTTTTTTTCGGCCTAGATAACTATGTTCAGCTTTTTGCGTAGACCGGGCGTTTTTTAATTTTTGCTCGTCAGCTAATTTTTGTTAAAACTCGATCTACAGTATAGAACTCTGCTGAAACCCTTTCGTTTAATCTGGTGTCACGTTGTCAAATCTTGCGATGTCAAGCCTCACGATTTCAGCGCCGCCATTATGTTAACGTCATGTTACACGACAGGTGCACGTCTAGTCAGCGTTGCAACCGATGTAGCCGTCAGAAAAGGCTAAAATTAAAATTCAGATGAACTGTGACTCCGGTTACATTGCTGCAGACACAACGCTATTACGATTGAGACCGTGGAACAAAATACGGAAGTCTGCCCATCATTGCATTATTCATTGAATTATAGTCTAGACCTACAGCGAGAAAGCTTAGCGTACATTGGACAACTGTTGGAGCAGGCGTCGAGACGAGATAGTCGCCAGGCGGGCTAGCAGCTGACAGGCAGCCAATGCATCGAGCACTTGACGGTATAAGTCAATGATCGACGACGCTACGCAGAAGAATGCTGAGAACAGATTGTGCTCGACGTCTTGGCTCCACAGCCCACACACCACGCGTGCCGCGGCCACCTGGCTTTGTCACGCCGTAATAGCTCCTCCTCGGACCTACCACCATCGCATCGTACAGGTTTGCGCACCGACTGAAATCGGATTTGCTGTCCGTGCCCGCCCTAATTCAATTTCATCCGGCCAGCAATCCGGTTACCGCTCGGTAGACAGTGGTCGGTGGTACGGTAAAGAAGCCGGGAACACCCCGATCGGTCGGTCGGTAACCTAGCGGCGGCGCACGGCGCACCGGCGCACCTCTGGTGATGGTTGACGGGCAGCAGTGGCTGCCGAGATGCGTGGGACACGGTTAAACAGCAGCAGCAGCAGCAGCCGCGCTGACGCTGACGCCAGTCGGGTCCAAGTGAGAAAGTCCTTCGAGAAATTACTGATTGACAACCGGTCGTAAACATCAACGCACCCGCAACGCCCTCTGAGTTGCTAATGTTTAAATTTGTATAAATCAAAGCGCAGTGCAGCCTGGGTCCAGCGATATAACGCACTCCCTCCAAACATACAATATCAGTCAATAATTCAATTAATACAGCGCCCAGGGAGCGTGACAGCATCGTGTGTAGCGAACGAATCTGAGACCCATAATGGCAGAGATAGGCTGATTGTTCACGTTTATTATATGTTTATTTAATTTTAAAAAAGCATGCTATTTATGATCGCGTTAGTTTTGTTTCTTATATAAACAAGTCTTCTTTTTGAAGACTTTATAGTAATCCAGAATTAGCACTTTTGAAATACAAATAGTATATTCATGCAGTGTATAAAACTGTTGAGATAAATGTAGCGTGTATCGCTCGAGCATCATCGTTTCAACCGTTGTTTTTTCGTATCACAATCCAGAGAGGCCCAGAGCACGTCAGCAAAGAAGTATGACTATTTTTTGTCTTCTTTGGCAGCAGATTGCGCTGTATTTGGCGTTGTACTGCTTTCTTCATTAGCTGTGACGATCACAGTGAGCGTTCTTGCATAGAAGATCCAGTCTAGACAGTTGAACTATCACGGTTTGTCACGAGTACCGTACGGCGTTCGTTTGACTTGCAAATAGTTCCCTCACCGCCCCGACTTACCTCCTCCGTGCCGGCTGACGCGCCACGCCAATGAAGCGATACCAGGCAGTGGATCGTGAATGTCGCAGTTTTCTACATACCGACGGATGCCACGGCATGTTATCGAGTGAATGTACACGTTCCAGCACACGCGTCGTTGTCGACCAGTCGCTCAGCGGTCCGACCAGATAGGATCAGCATCAGTATTAAGCTACGGATTAACAGCTGGCGTTCAACACGCTGTAGTATATGTAAGGATGATTGTTTGGTCCCCCCCTTTTCTAATTATGCATTTGCAAGTAGGTAACGGGCCGTGGGAATTACACAAAACTGAAAGAAAGAAGTGCTAGTCACGCACGTCTGTAATCCAGCAAAACCTTAGCAGCAACTGAGCTAGCTGCTACATTGCATCGGCCCAGCTGCTGTCTGGCTACCTTTAACCCTTCTGCTTGTGCTAGCTGCATTAACCCATGCACACTCCATACATATATAAGTCATCTTGCGCCTGCCGATATAGTATCAGTCAGTAACACATCAGAGTAAAACCGTACAAAAAGCCCAACTGTCGCTAGGATAGCCTACCGTATACTGGTTGTCAATGACCTTCAAGGTCATCCAAGGTTCATGATTTTTTTTATCTAAAAAGCGTATGTCACTTCCTGTTAGTAATTAATTGTAATATTAGCCGTATCTCGCATCGTTTCCGAGATATGGTCAGTTTTCCATTGAATTTCCTACACCCTCTTCCATTTAGCCTCCAATTTGAAAATTTGTCCTTTGCACTAGATCGCTGAAATTTTGCACGCTTGAGTTTAACACACATAGCTAATTACTCGTGTAAAAAAATTTTTCCTAAGATTTTTCCGTTAGCCAGGGTATATCCCTAACAGATGGACGGACGAACAGACGGACAGACGACGGACGACAACCATACTTGACCGTTACTTAAGTAGGTCTGCGGTCAGCTAAAAACATAAATAAATTTATATAGCACATCTACGTGGAAACATCTCTTATCGTATACTAGTACTCAAGATGGTGACAACACCATTCCAAAAGTTAACATATTATGTCAATGAATGCTACACTTACACGCAGATCACGAAAGACCAGAGACGCCATAGAGTTCCAGTCCATCAGCCCAGAGACCGACGGCCGACTGTGCCGAGTCGGTGCGCTGCCATAAAATAATTGACAGTAGCTGGTTACATTGCGTCGGCGACAACAGGAAGAAGGATGCCTAACTAAAGCCGGATTCAGTGAACTTTAGTCGTTCAAACGACGTGTAATTATCATAAACACTGACACCGGCTTAAGTAGCGTCAGCAGCAGTGACTTTGTGACTTCTCTGTATTCTCGGTAGTTACAAATGAGTCGCCCACTCGTCATGCTGACGACTGACCCACTGACCGAGCTCAGGACCGACAATCGCGGTCTTGATTTTCTTCTTGCTGTCGAATTTTTGCTCTTGATCTTAAGTTGAATTTTCGTCGTTGCAACTTACAAGTTAATTCGCATGCAGATTTTACTCGAAATATGCCGACAAACCGTGCCAAAGGATTCGCAACATCATCGCATATGATCTCATTTGTTGCTTAGCTTGACCTGCAGTGTTGCGTGACGGATAACTCCCAGAAGCAATTTTTTCTCACTTGTACACGCTCACAGGGGGATGGTTACCCTGTGGGGCTCAGAGCTCGACGGATTAATCTATAAAGCGGTCAACTTTTGTATGTCTTACTGTATCTAGTTTATCCCTAAAGGCAATGACACCAACGTCCCACTTCTTTGTGAAAAGCATTTATTTTCTTTCTCGCTTATCTTCTATCTGTAACTTTTGTGTGCCTTCTTGTACCTGTTCAGTTAACGTGTAATCTTATTATGTTTTTAAAATATAAACATTCTGTTTAGACAGTTAGATTGGTTAGTTTGTATCGCCAGTGGACCTATAATTTATTCGTTAGCGAGCACACAAATGTTGAATAAGGACTGTTCTAAAGCCTATAGCCCCTGATTAGTAACCTGCTTCATTTTTAGACACTGTTTAAAAATATAACAGATTCTAGTAAACAGCGAAAAGAAGTTTTGACTGTGTGCGTCTTTATGCAGTTTTGATATGCTCTAGACTGACACTAGGCGGGGGGCTATTATATGCGAGGAGTTTCCGGGTTTAACGAGATCGCAACAAGCACGAAACACGGAACTTTAATTGGCGACGACAACGATGATAGGATAGTGACAACGCTGGCTTTCAGCCGGACATCGTTACCGCCGGTACTCTGATGAAGACAGGTCTAATTGACTGAGGATTGCAAGGATCGTCAGCGATCATTAACATTCTTGCAAGGACCATACGGGAAAATACTATTAATAGCACAGTTATATAACAAACGCTGTACACAAAAGACTGACGAATTTATTCTTATCGCAGTTTTTTGGTTTTGATTCTAGAGTCTCGATGGTAATTACAACAAAGTAATTTACGAGTAATGTTGAAAATGTCTGATTTGTCTAATAACTGAACTCCCCCGCGTTTTTTTCCGTTTGTACAACTTATGCATTTTAGCTAGTTCGCGATTTTTGTATTGATCATCCACCGGTAGGCCTAGTGGGAGTGCGATTGAAACTTGAAACATTCGCTAATAGTAATACTGCAGAAACTTCAATCCGAACGAGTCGAGTCGTTTTTCGTCGGCAATAAGTTGCCTAGAAACACCATGCCAGCTTGCGTTGACGTGCAGCAAACCAAAGATGCCGCAAGGCTGCTGACCGTAAGCATTTGCACGCTCAGGATAATTGACTCTGTCGTCACGAGTGAAAATAATCTACAAACTGCTTCTCCAATGCAGTCGTTTGTTGGCAAGTGAAACCGCAAGGCGCATCATTGAGCCAGTTCTGTCTGGAACAGATGGCAGCGACGTGTAATTGCGCTTCCTGATAGCGGAGGTTTCACGTCCCGCCGATAGCGGATCTCGATAGTCTCTCGACTCGATCGTTTACAATGTGGTGTGCACAAGGACGACTGCACGATATAATAGTAAACTAAACGAGCTCGCCGTCGCACAGTTAAAGCTCCCCAAATACAAAACACAAAACGCTTGCCTACAAAACGTTCCAACCATGTTTAGTCTACATAAGTACACTCCAGGCTGCACTTTTTCGTTTTTTTCATAGGGCATCTAGGATATCGAACGAAAAAGTGTGCATGTTGTTACGCTCGCGACATATGGTAATGCATATTGATTATAATCGATTTTCCAGCAATAATGCATTTGCGTTTGCATTTCATGTGGGTGTGAATCCATTTCGTGTAGTGGCGAAACTCTTAAAATCATCAGTAAAATATGCAAAGTAAAGTAGGCCTGCCTGTGAGTGTTGCATGACTGTCTAATGGTTGCTTCAGTCACATGTCTGTGATGAACTTGACCATAATCTCTGCTAGTGTTATTTACAGTTTAAGTAGGGGGTGATCACGTTTTACAGCAGGGGGGCTGCAAGACTGCAATAGCCCACGGGTCAAAATGGTATAACATAATAAACATGAATATAGTAAATATTAATACATAATAAATACATTAATTTACTTCGAATACTGTGTATGACCTTACCCTACAAGTGTGCTGTTAATTACAATACGACATTCAAAAAGGCCTAAACTAATCATAAGTCTATACCAAACACTGAACGCAGTGTATCAACGAAATAATATACAGATGTAAAGATAACTGGTGATTGATGATCAAACAAATGACATGGAAGCACATCCGTCTGCGAATGGGTAGACGAGATATCGGTTCTGCTCCATTATGGAGCAAAAAATTAATTTCTCCGCTCGCGGATAGAGCGCGATTGTTGCTATGCGCGTTGCCAGGCAGCGGCGCATTCGTGCGGCGGCCGCAGTGGATTTATGAGGCCATTATGACACAATCAATAGTGCCCGATAAGACGAAAACGACGCAAACTCTGTATAAAGTCGTTGTCGATTAGCTGCGCAGACAGCTCTTACTGATGCGCAGATTTACGGCCCGACCGAGGCTATCTGTCGCCGTTCTTCCACTCTCGAGTGACTGCGTCCAAGTTAAACAGCAATAGCGAAAGATTATTTTTGCAGTTGCAGCTGTCGTTCAGTGCTGTCCTCTGTCGAACGCTAGCGAAAAACAGAGTAGTGTGTTACGGTTACTTATTTCTGTTCACGAATGGCGATAGTGTCTGTTGCGAGAAACCGTGCAACAGTATAGGCATAGACTGTCATGAGCTAAACGCAGTCCATTAGTTAAAAAGCGTATTTATAAAGCAGCGTGCAAAGCAATAGAACTAAACAAAACTAAAATGGAAGTTTATTCAGTTCACTTCTGTCGCTGTGTATACACTCCTTAAGAGTTTACCGAAAAGATAAGAACAAACCAACGAACGAACAAAGCAGCATGATATATAAAATAAAAACGGCTAAACTCTCAGCCAATTGTAAATTGCAGGCAAACCGTCAGACCTATGCTGCCACCTGGCAAATAGCGAATTCAAACGAGGAGGACAATTCCGTTTATTATCAAATTACCTTGGTGCTTGTTATTTGTAGCCTGTCTGCTACAAAGAGAATTAGACGATGATGAAAGCATTGATGATTGTGCGTGTGTTGCATGCAGCTCCGCCGGTGCTGGGTGAAGTGTCGCCGACGTTTCTGATCCAGCAGGAAGGTGACACGGTGGACATGTTCTGCGAGGCGACCGCCGCCCCGGTGCCGTCACTGACATGGCGCAAGGACGGCCGCGAACTACTGCCGACCAGTGACGATCGCGTCAGGGTCTACGGCAACCGCGTTCAGCTGCGTCGACTTCAGAGAACCGACGGAGGAGCTTACTCGTGCACCTTCACGAACGTCGTCGGACAGGCGTCACACGTCATCAAACTGGTCGTCGAAGGTACGAGCAGATCGTCTGAAACTATTGCAAAAGTCAGTTGTCGTCAGAATATCGACAATATCGTTTGAACAGACACATCTCACGCAGTTTTTTTTGTAGGCATATCTCTAAGTCATAGGTTTACTGTTCTGCTGTAATATCGATCTTGTATCCAGTCGACTCGCACAACTTTTAGTTAATTCTTTCTCTAAATAAAAGTGAGATTCGAGGGCAAGTAGCAACATTGCAACTTTACGTCGCGTATCTAGGCGACGTTAAATTAATGATTTATATTGCTTTGAATCACTTAGATAGTAAAACTTGCATCTTGAAACCTTCCTCAACTGTTGTTTTGATGTATTTAGCTCGGTGTTATTTGAAGAGTTTGCGTCTTTATAGATGCTATGATAATAGTGCCTATAGTAATAGAACAGCAATTAAACGCACGATTATTTATTAAATGAAATCGATATCAAAAGTCAACAGTCACGGTTAAATATGATGAAAAGTTAATAAAATGATTGAAAATATTTAGTCTTTATTATTCAGTCGCGTGCAACTTTTGTATGCTCTGCTCTAAAGATAGGAGATAGCGTTGTAATTTGTTTTGCATTACGCTGGTAGTAGGCCTAGGCTATTTCACTGTGCATAGGCTACTGGTTGATTGTAACAACTGACCTTCCTTTTTCTTTCTGAACGGGCCTTGCCGCATGAACAAAGATTACTCTGCGACAGGTCTAAGTATGAAGCACAGGGTTGGTCACGTTGTTTTGCATATAATGTTTTGTTTTCACGCTGTTTAACTGCTGGCATAACTTATTTTATTTATCGGTCAGTTTTGTTATATTAGCTGTGTATGTGGGCGTCGTAAACAGCTTCTTTGTCCAGTACTATTAGCTATATATTAATGCACCGGCGTCAATCGTCACACAGGACAAGACTGGATATCATCCGGTAAGCTATAGACTCGCTACGTTAGCCGAGACTTTGCGACTTCGCGATCTTCCATCCGCAGCCGTGCTCTGCCCACGACACTGCTGCCATCTGCCGAATTAGAACAAGTTCATAATTCTGCTTCTTCGGCTGTAAACGGCGAAGGGCTTTTTTCGTGTCTATCATTGGATCAAAACGGCTCCATTCACTACGTTTTGATTACAATATTTTCGCGGTTTTACGTACACAGCCTGGAGTAGACCTAAACAATTATTATTAGGCTCAACTGAAGCAAAGACGAATGGAAAATACAGAGCCGGCGTATTGTGGTCGAAGTTCGTGATTTCCGTTTTTTGCGAGTGTTGGTTAATGGTTCACGCTCTTTTATTTTTTTTTAAATTTTACTGCAGACGCACGCACACCTACGAATATATACGGAACGCTTTATTTGTAGTTTATTACATTTTCGTGTTACACATTGGCGGCGCCAAGAGTGCCAGCGAGGCCCTTAGGGGCTTAATAATGCCCAAACATTTTGTAATTTGCACTGAAGTCTACTCTTAACATCAGTAACTGGAGCGGCAACTTTTAAACAAAAGTGATTCTACTATGGTTATGTCTGCTTTCTTGGACTTCATTTTTACTGCTCGCGCGCTACGTTCCTAACGTAGCGAAGAGGAGTAGGCCTATATGAAATCAGTGTAATATCAATGAGGACCGACCGACCGACCGACGACCGACGACCAACGACCGACCGACCTCCCTTCCTGAAAGAGCCTTCCTAGAACTTCAAACGGCCATATCTCCATAACGTTATCACCGTAAAAGTCGTTATTTTACCGTTGTTGGCCAGTTTTTCGTGAAAGCGGTTGCAGATCACCATTGGCATGCTGCCTGTCACAACAAGCACTAGTGACGAGCTTTTCAGTCGTATCAACATCGATGACCGTGAAAGACTCTGAACTTCCAAAATAAGGGGTTTTATTGATTTTTGCGATCTTCGGCTGCAGCGCACACTTCAAGAATGAATTGCTACAAAACGGCTGGAGATAGACTGACAGTTTGCGAGCAGGAACTGCCATAGGCTTTTGCGCGTTTCGTGAGCATTAGCTCAAATTTCTTGTTACCTTAACGCCAAGGCCATGAACTTCGAAACCTTTGAGGCCAAGGCCGAAAATTTTGGTTTTAAGGTTTAGGCTAAGAGTAGGCCTAAAGCCTAATGTCACTAACCCGTATCCAGTTGTAATCTTTGCCTCCGTACTTTGGCTTCCAGCTTGAGTTTGACGGACAGAACGGGGACTTACGTTTGCAAGTTGCGAGTGATCTTGATCTCTTCTCTTGTCTGCCTTTTGGCTTCTGCACGCACAAAAACCTGGCGCCGCCATTGCTGTTGTGGTCTTGTTCTGACTTTTTTGAGTATGTTATTGATGTGTTTTAAAATTTGTGTTTTGTTCTCTCTGCTAATCGCATGCAGTGCATTTTTTGTGTACTTATTGTTTTGGGAAGGTATACGAATCAGCAGACCAATGCTTAAATGTTAAATTATCTTATTTTTATTCGATGTTGCGCACAGCAAATTTTAGTATATGTTTTAACTTACATTATGTCCCGTATACTAACCAAGGATTTCTTTGATTTCTCTGCAACACTCGTAAAATGTATGCTATATTTGCGATTCGTTTCTCAAAGTCAAGATTTAAAACTTCAAGGTCCCAGGCTTATTGGCTAAGACTTAAAATGCACTATAACCGCGATTATCAGAAAAGTACAAGCTCAAACATGCACGATATTTAGAATTTACCACAATTTGAGCTCTAACACATTTTAAAAGTCAAAAGTCAAAGTCAGTCGAAATTCGATGTACAGGTTTTACAGCCTTGCGTGCCGTTTTCGACTACGATATCAAGGTAACGAGCCAAAATCTCAGACTCAAAATGTGCAATATCATCACCAATGAATATGGCATTTTTTATTCTTGAGTCAATTAGCTATAAAGTCGTTAATTGAAGCAGAGCACATTGTTGCTAGTGTTGCGGAAAATTTATTTGCATGTTTTCGTAACGTTGTGACTAGTACATATGTGTTTCTGGCTGTGGTGGGTTCAACCCGGTGTTTCGTGCGTTGTTCTGCAGCATTTCTGCACAAACAGCAATGCGCTAAACACGTCGGAGGTCTCGAAACCATCGCAGTCAGCGTGTATATCTAACAGCAGGCTTTCATCGTTTTATGGGATGGGCTCTAGAGCAAGATTTGATTACAATAATCTTGCATATGCTATGCATTGACTGTATCAGAAATTGTTTTATTTTCCGAATTCCCGTTGTAAAGTATTAGCGGAACTGCAATATTGAAGTGAATGGATGAAATATGATTTTACTCAGATTTAGTCTCGCAGTTAATTTGTTGTATGACACTGTCACGCCAATATGAGCTAGAAACAATGAGAGCGCATTTTTTATATTATTCGGTCGTAAACGTTGTGCAACAGTACATTACTTAATTTAATTGCGTATGCTTCTCTCATTTGTGACTAGCGCTCAAACGCTTAAATCGGGAGCGTAGCCAAATATTTATTTTGGTGAGGTATAAAAGATGTTGAATAACCATTATGACATCTTCGTAACTGCCCAAAAAAGTTACTTAATCTATTTTTTTGGTATGCATACCGATATATGCCTCGTCGCTGCGCCCCTGGGTCAAATGCAGACCTGCTTTCTTCTTCGGCGGACCATGAACGTCGAGCCTGACAGTGGCGTCCGGTGCTACGTGCAGGTAACGCGTACATCATGGTTCCGCCGACAAACACGACGTCGTTGGAAGGCAGTCGTGTCAAGCTGACGTGCCAGGCCGAGGGCTTCCCAGACAACATCACGTACCGCTGGTACCGTGACGGCGTCGACGTTCAGCAGACGGCGGCACTGATGACGCGTGCGGGGATCTACGCTGACGGCAGCTTCGTCATCAACAGTGTACAAAGAGATGACGTCGGCTGGTACACGTGTAGACCGACCAACGGTCTCGGTCTGCCGCCAGAGGCTTCCGCCTTCCTTGACGTCACATGTCAGTTAACTACTCGTCTTACTTGTCATAGCGATTAATTTTTTTTAGAAATTAATCATTCAATCACTTTGTTAATTTCCAAGAAAATTCATGTTTTTTTTCGCTCAACATTTTTACTAGTGTTTTGTATTATTCAGCTAACAGCATTACAATAATTATTATACGGTGCCACAATTAGTGAGTGTTTGTCTATGGCGTACATAGACTAGAATGTTCACGTTCTCTGAATTTCTTATGGCGAATTTTTGTCGACGTGTTTAGTTTATTATAATTTCCTAATTACGTGACTAATTAAAAATGGTTGCTGTTGTTCGTCACACATATTTTTAAATGTTTTAATTAACAGTCAATTTTTAACTCCCTTGTTTGACAGTTTTCGCTATTCATTTCGCAAGCGTCTTAGTTTGAAGGTTCGCCGAAAGGTCAGCGCGTGCATCTGAGATTAAATAGCGCGGAATATTATAAGACGACTGGAAATAAAGTTCGTTGATTTACGACATTATTCTCGGCAACGCTGTGGGGCGCCATCAACTATTCAATCAGTGACTTGTGGTGGAATTTAATGATGTGGGCGGTACAGAGCGTGCTGAAGCTGTTATTGCAGTCAAAGCAGGCAGGTGCCCCATTGCGACCATGTTGTTGGCAAGCGGAACTTCGGTCTTATTCGCGATTTTACGATACGACGAAAACAAGGACAACGACACGGCGAATATTGCCTGCTGTGTCGCTTGATCGATCTGGATATTTCCCGGTGTCTGGCGATGACCTTTTATTTGACTGCGGAATTGCAGTGATCGTTTCGTTGTCGGCAGCATCGTTTTGTCATAATTGTTTTAAACGCTGCAATCAAAATGAATTTCTGTTGGACAGTGGAAATAAAACGCTTTCTGTACCATACGCAATCTAACGCCATCGTTCTCTACAGAAGCACAGACGGAACATCGAAAAGCATCGTGGTTACCTTTGCAATGTATGCTTTTGGTGCATTCGCGAGCATTTTGTTGTGTCCGTTTCACATTATCGACGTTTGTTATACTTTAGTGCAAGACAAATAAGTTATTTGTCTTGCACTTAAGTGCGAAAGTGGAAGTAAACAGTGTATTTTGTCGAGAACTGGCCGCTAATCTTATTAGCAATATGACAAATGCAGGTTGCAGCACTGCCGTGCGAGAAAATAAATGAACGGCAGAACCAGGAATTGAATGACGCGCGTGTACGTCAGTCAGTGTCTGCGACTGCACTACACTGCAGCTAGTTATCTTCGTCGTCAATGCCACATCGATCACGACAGCCACTTGCTCCAATCTCATTTCAGCACCCCGCAGCCAAACCGATATTGCTAATTCATTATTGACAGGCAGTCGTTGAAGGCCAACGTGCATGCGACCTCTAGTTGAATGAAATGCGAGCATTCCGAGAACTGAATGGCAAATGCGTCAGCGTAGCCTAACTAAGTCCACATGCTTCCGTTTATATTTAGCTGATCGCAAAAATCAGTTGAGTAGCAGCCAACTACATATTTTATCTCTGTCGCAATTTTTTTCTTGCTTTGACAGTGATCTACTTACATTTTGACTCTACTTTTTTGTATTTCTACGTTGGTCAAAAAAATTACGCCCCTATAAATCTCGAATCTTAATAATATTGTTGCTCTGCTCCACATATCGACAAAAACAATACTGAGTTTTTAGCGACTGTGATATTGTAAAAGACCACCAAGCAGCAACTGATGTAGCGCAGTTCAAGCTAAACAGCTTTGGCCACGAGTCTGCTGTCGACTGCTATCGTCTACGTCCACAATCTCCACTCAACCAGAAAACTGATAGTCACAATACCGTCCCGAAGCATAGAGGGCTGAGTCAACGGGCCGAGTCAACGTAGGCACTGCAAAAAGCATGTGCAGCAGACAGACTGACACTTTGGAATGACAGCGATTTTTCTAGCACCGTGTATCGTGGTGTACAGTGGAAATCAGCATAAAATACTCCAACACAAAAATCACGATATCTGTGTAATGCTTGAATATTTAGGTGTCCGGACATAACCCCCCCGGACACAACCCCCCTAGGACGAAACCCCCCTCTTCGACAGGGGTAGGACGAAACCCCCTAGGTTACAACCCACCTAG
>Ga0209367_1001434_pt1 | contig 29260 bp, 17 predicted proteins | sample WorMetLIZISLAND2_FD_187412 | JGI IMG/M metagenome (GOLD analysis project Ga0209367, IMG submission 187412) | Marine gutless worms symbiont microbial communities from Max Planck institute for Marine Microbiology, Germany - Olavius geniculatus... ...
CCACACAGACGTTATTTCGAGGTGCTGTGCTAATGCAAACGAAGAAATTTCAGAACAACGAATATTTACTACACTAAGTCAAGACTCAAGACAGTCAATGTCAACTACTTAGTGCCAAAGTGCGACATGTGGCAAACAGCAACATCCGTACAAAAGCTGCTGATAAAACTCTGGAAATGTCATAAATTAAACTAAAAGCGCTAAAATTCATGAAACATCACGGATTTCACGGAAATCAGCGTTTTTCATGGAAGGAGGTCAATTTCACGGAAAATGTCACGGCCGTTAAATCGTGAATTAAGTTGGTCCCTAGCCATACTGTGCTGACATACCACTACACCTGGATGCACAGTCTGAACTAGATCTGTATCATTAGCTCTCATACAAACATAAAGCAAACATTTTAATTACGGCAAAGTTACTTTCACAATTTGTATCGTAAAGCAACTGGCACTAGATCGTGCGAATTTGATCCTTGGTCTCCCACTGATCTTTGGAACATTTCAACTTGAACATATTATCTTTAACCTCAAAAATTAAGCAGTTAACCAATGTCCCAAAAAGCAACAATGACAGATTTTTTTAAAGAAAATCCATAAATTCATAGCAAAGGTAACTAAAAATTTGGGACAGAGCCAGTGTGAGGCAGCAGCCGCCCAGCGCCATATGTACAACGGGGGAATCTAAAAGCCCCTCCCTTCCCTCCTAAACCCCTCAACAGATCTCACTGAAATTTGGTCTCAATTACTTCCACGGAAAGGTCATCCTTCCCCAAATTTTGGTCTTGGTACGCTGTCCGGTTTCAGAGAAGCGGAAAATAAAGAAAAATAACAAAAAAATAAAGCAGGAAAAAAACAAAGTGAAAATATAAGGCCTACCATTAAGTACTACCTGCAAGCGGCCTAACAACAATATGCAGACACACAGACAGATGAATGACTTAGAACCTGCAGCGCAACCTAAAATGACAGAGGCATAACAACTAAACCAAGCATGCAGTTGCTAACGAAATATATGAAATGAAAAATATAGTACCAAACTCTAATCCAACTACGTAAATTCAGTGCATGTAACACATGTGGCAAATAAAAATAATTACACCAGTGTACACCAAAAATTAACTGGTTTATACAATAATAATTTTATACAGGGACCATAGTTATATTGCTAGCCTCAGAGAAGTGCAGTGCTACTGTTATTACATCTAACCTATGCTTACTACAAAGTAGCTGTGAGAGTCGAATGTGCCATTCTGATTCGTCTCAAAGCAAGCTGTGATATGTCGAACACATCCAAATCACACTTGCCAGGACGTACCAGCACTGGCTACATGAATATTCATTCACTTACTAATGACAGCACTAACACATAATGTAGTATATAAACACAAGCAAAGTTGTTACTGCGCCATCAGTTAATTGCTTAAAAATTAATAACAAATATCATAAGAGTAACGTAACTGGGACTCGGATATATCTGGGATTAGCAACCGAAGTTATTTAATTATAAAACAATTATTCACAATACTAACAATGATATCTGCTAAAATGTATATTTATAATACCTTTGCTGACTAAACATGATGTTACATTACACATTTGCATGCCATTTTGATGATGAGTTGCTACAGTTATCACAGACTAGTCAAAGCAGGCTGTGATAGGACAGATACAAACACCATATCACTGCCACTTTGACCAGCCCATGAACTCCACACAGCTTACACTGGCACATAGACGAGCCACAAGCATTTAAGCCGCTTCTCACTAGCATTTGGCTGCAGTTGCCACATTCCAAGCAGGCTGTGATACGACTTTGAATAAATACACACGAATCACAGCCACTTGGACGCCAGCACCACGCACCATTAATCACTTTTCTATCCACATGATATTTCTGCTTCATGCATTACGATGTTGCCATAACTTGCCCTAGACTTCAATACAAAGAACGAACAGTTCTTGCCTACAATGATACCGAGCTGCCTGCAATCTAGTCCGTTCAGAAAGACAGAGTAGCAAGGTGCCTATTAAATGTATACATCTTACTACCCATGTCTTTCAAACCGACTAGATCATTAACTGAAACAGTTCGACATTAATCCCTTCAAGGCAGAATTACTCAATGGCAGTAACTTTTGTTTACATCAGCACGTGCGTGCAGCTAAAAATAAACCGGGGCAACCCCAAGAGTACACACCGATTACGTATACATTACGTCAGACTGTAAGCAGTAAACAAACTGCATAAACCACTGCGTGTGTTATAACTTACGATCATACGCTAGATGAGTAAATGGCGAATAAACGAGAACGATCAGCAAACAAATGAATAGTCCGCGGCGGTAGTGAATAATCCTAGTAGAGCACCCCAACAACAGTGATTCACTCAGCGCAAGCCGCCATTGGTCAGCGGCTGGCGTGCGCTAGTCACGTGACCATTCGTTGTTGAAGCTAGCCGTAAAAACTCGTTTACGCTCCACTTCGAGCACATGTTACTACGTTTGCGTGCCCCTAATATCGTCCGCCGAGTACGCTACGCTGCTCAACATGACGTGCACCGTAATTTGACGTCATTATTGACGCGTTTTCTGCAACAATTCGTAACAAAAATGCACGACAACAGACCTCTCGTTTCGGGCAAACACTTGCGAAATGCCAATCAGCCATAGCTACAAAGAAGCGTCCCGTCACTTGCCGTTCAACTGCTGCAGTCACTGTAATTTGTCAGCAAAATAACACGAAGCCACTGCCAGCGTAACGCCATAATCCATCCGATGACGTCTACAGATCGATCGGTCAGCCTTTTAATCGATATTAGTGACACTTTTTACGTAGACAAAACCAACTTCCCCGCCGACGCGCCATGTTGAAAATATTATGATGACCTATTTCAAAAGCTCGATGCTGATTGGTGGATGTGAAGGCACGCCGTAACTGGGCGTGGCCAGCTTAGCTGTGGCCGTGGCTGCTAGGCTATGGCCTGGCTGCGCATACATAATTAATTAGCATTTTGGGAACAAAGGTCGATCAACTACGTCGTTGGCAACCGTTGTTGCTTGCTGCTGCTGCTGCTGGCTACTGATGCGTAGGAATGAATAAGTTTGATCTCATTAGTTACGCTGTTAACTTTTCTGCTATCGGTCCACTATTTACTGCTCAACACTCTAAATGCCGTTTAGCACTATTTGTTCACAACGAAACGCAGCTAGTTGATTTGATAGAAGTCCGAGAAGCACCTCGATCGGTCGAGAATTTATAAGTCAGTTAATTCAACTTGATTGGCGGAAAAAACTAAGGAAACTGATGCAGGAGCCTGAAGGAAAAGAAACTTAGGTAGGCATAGTTGATTATCAGCTAAGTAAATTCGACTTTAAGTTAAATTCGACCTTCATCAGTGCTGCGTTTAAAAAAAGTAACCCTAGTCTAAGACAGTGACATTGGCTACAATGGAAATGTCAAATCTGAACGAATCTGCATAAAATTTCGTAGCCTATACTTGATCTTCAAATAGTTACCTCCGCCAAGGAAGTAATGTTTTTGCCGGTTTTTGTTTGTCTGTTTGTTTGTTAATTGTTTGTTTGTTTGTATGTGTTAGCAAGATAACTCGAAACGTTGTGGACGGATCTTTCTGAAATGTTGAGGGTATGTCGGGCATGGCATAAACTACCAGTGGTTCAATTTTGGGCGTGATCCGGCAGGAATCCTGGATTCTGGATTACTTTGAAATTTTCGTTACCATTGCGTTAAAGGGGGCATAAGGGAACCGCTGGCAAAGCGAAGATGGTGACGCCACTTGGCGAATAGCTTTGCCTTGGAGGAGGTACCTGCGGGCTACGACTGCTTTCTAGTTGGTAATTTGACCACCAAATGTTAAAAATAATGCCAAAAATATAAGTTTTCAATTTTCATGAGAAGATATCATGAATTTACCATTAAGCCGCATTGTAGGCTACGGGTCTTGCTAGGAGACTTTAATTGCTGACTTGCTCCATCCGTCCGTCTGTCTGCCTGTCCTGGAGACTTAACGTCCCACCATGCCTACAAGTTTGCAAGAACAAGAATTAGAAGATTTCGCATAGACAGCTAGCTGAACCAGGTCCGTTGCATGAGATCACATCAGTAAAAAAATCATCACCTTGGCAGCCTATAGGAACTCGTCATCGCCCTGTCCAACGGCACCATCGCCGACCCCTTACGACTTACTGTTTAGCCACAATAGCGCGTACTGACCTTCAAGGTCATCCAAAATCGATGATTTTCATTTTAGGCCTAAGCTTATCTGAAATATTATAGTTTAGGGTCTTCGTTGTTTTATAGAGTCTCACCCACAGCGACATAGTTTTAGGAAAACTTCCTCAGATTTTTTGCTGGAACTAGGACGGCGTGGTAGGCATGTAGCTATTTTAGCCTAGGCTTATAGGCAATTTTCAGTAGCGTCATTGGCGTGACGTACCGGCTGCCGCCATGACCGCTCATCCCGGGCCTTAATGCCGTTATAGCTTAAGTATAAATTTTAATTGCTTGTTCACTTGTTACAGTCAATAGTAGGCCTAAGTGACGTCGATGAATAGCATCACAGCATTATATAACCTCGTGGTATATATGCTGTGATAGCATATAGGGCGCAGTTCACGAATTAATTGAATAACGCTTCCGGGGCTGTGTGCATGGGTGGAGTCCAGGTTTTGTTGACGCTTTCTAGGCCCATTACACAATGAACACGAACGAATAGAAAATCTTTATGTTAGTTTTATTTTCAAACATTTCCTATAAAATAAGCCCTATAATATGCAGTCGTGCTATATCGTGTCTTGGGCACTGTATATTAACTAATTAATGCCATTTACGTTATGCCGTGCCAGTTTCTTGTAGGCCTATAGCAGATGCGAATCTTAGCTCTGTCTGCATTATAGGTCTGGGCTGATACTGCAAGTACGTGAAGTGAGACAATGAGCCCACTGTCAGAAAACCCACCTAACGATAGGCCCCCATATGTTGCGACATCGTCAAACGGATGACGTTGAACAGTGCTTTATCCAGCCGTGTGTTGGATTAGAGTCTGGGATTCAATTTTACCTAGCCTCAGCAGCCTCCCATTAGGCTACAGCGGATTTTTTTGTGATGCAAAATAGCCACAACGAAAAGACATTCTAAGTGCTGAAAATAGCCGAGTGGGAAATTTCGAGCAGTCGGGGCACTATGCCGAACCTGGCTGTGATACTGTAGCTTACAGCGTTCCTGCAGAGCGTTTGCTGCATTTCTGACCTCGGTTTTCGACCCAACTGGGGTCTGGCATCGTCCCTCTACTGCTTTGGAACTGGACAAAGCACTGAACGTCGAATATAGGCCTATGACTGATGCTTTCTGTAACGGCCCTCGCACAGGTGCAATGAATGAAATAGAATAAAATGTAAAACGAATTATAAGAAACGGTCGGTCGCTGTCGACTCCGTTCACTGTCACAAAGGGAAAAGTGGCACTGCAAACTTGCAGGTACTGCAGCGAGGGGTTTACATAAATTGAGAAAAAAAATAGGTTCCAATTTTGATGTTACTGTAGCTCGTCTTGTTTTAAGCTTAGTTTATTTCATCAGTAAAGGCACATACAGTGCAGAGCGACGTAACTGAACTGAACTGACATGGTTTAGTTTTCGACGCACTGACCAATGGGCAAGCAGTAGTGCATTAGGCCTACAGTGTAGCACTGTCTAACGGCGTTGATGGTCTACGTGACCATACGCTCAGGTGAGCGTCAACCAATGACCAATGAGCTCGCCCTGCTTGTCTATTGACCATGCAGTTCGTTAAAACTAAACCGCGTCAGTTCAGTTCAGTTCAGTTACGTCGCTCTCGCGTTTCAAGGGAACGCTATAGCCGTGGTGTGGTGTGCTTGATGTGTTTATGCGGTGGGCTGTACGTCATGTCGTCTGGCTGACTGTCTGCCGAGTGTCGTGATACGAGTGACTGTCGCTTGCGTGTCGACAATGACAGGTGCCCGCACTGACGACACGCCGCCAATCACTGACACACGGCTGCAGAAGTACGGTGATGACGTGCCTGCTCCAGCGTGGTTGCTCGGAGGAACGCCCCTCGGCAGCGTGTTGTTACGTGACACCTGCACACACACAGATAGACTCCATGATTAAATATTTTATGACTATACGTACGGTCCCGGGTCAACTCAGCCTGGCCATCTCTCCGTGGGTTGGCGCAATGAGTACCAGCGAAAGCAGAGACGTGAACATGCACACCGCGCGATGCACTAGCCCCGTATCCGTGATCTGGCAGTGCAAACTGCTGTCTGACTGAGAGTGAAGGAAACGTAGATCAGCGCCGCCCTATGGGCCTCATGGCTCGTGGAGGACTCTACGTTTTCGTTATCTTACTTATTCCGTAAGTTGACGGTGACGGGGCGATCTATATAGTGGCTAACAAGTTGTGTCCGATCAACGTAGTTCCGGTTAGTACTTATGGTTGACCGTCGACAGACGACAGAACCGTCTTGGTATGTAACCATACAGCCACATAGTCAACTCAGCCTGGCCATCCCTACGTGGGTAAGCGCAATGAGCAAAAGCAAAAGCTAGGGCGTAAACATGCAGGCACACCGCGCGATGCACTAGCTTCGTATTATGTGGTCTCGCAGTTTACACTGTTGATTGATGTCTGGCTGAGGGTAAAGAAAATGGAGATCAGCGCCGCCCTAGCCTTTGGGTATCACGGTTCAGGAATGACTCTACGTTTTGACACACGTAGGTATAAGCTAACAAGAAACATGATATGCTCGCTACTCTCAAAAGCTTCGCACCTGAACTGACGTCACACAGCTGGGCGCCGGCTCAACAGGTGCCCCGTGAGGGGAGGAGGCTGAGTCGACGCAGTGTTGAGTGTCCGGTGGTTGAACCTCGTCTTCGAGTTCCAGACTAACCGTAATGCACTCGTCCTGATCAAATCCATAGCACAAAAGCTAACAGTCACTTACTCATTGGCACCAACGCGAATGAGAAATAAAACCCACATTTCTAATTCATTTCAAAATGTGGGGAAAATGATAAGAGTATGCTCAGTATAAACACTGCGCGAGTAAAAAACCTACGCCACTAGCCATTTTTTTCTCAAATTCAACACGCATATTGATCGCAATTTTTAGCAGCATTTTTACTCACTGCCACAATTTAATTCCTTTTTTCTACACCTCAAAATCTGGCTCTTTAGAAAGTCATATACGGACATCATCATAAGTAATTTGAGCAAAGATCATAAAACGCGCGACAGCCTATCAGTTCCTTTTCGCAGGTTGTCTTGGTCTATATCCATCCATTTCGTCGCAATTCACTCTAAAAATTTACGTCGCAGCCGCAAATTGCCAAAAACACTAAAACTCCCTCAAGGTCATTTAAGGTCATGTGATGTTGACAGCACTAAAAAGCTTGTCACTATTGCTTGTTATGATAAGCAGCATGCCTGTGCCTATCTGCAACCGTTTTCACGCTACAAGAGCCAATCGCGGTGAAATAACTACTTTTAGGGCGTAGCCGTCTTTGACGCCCGCCTACGCAGGCCTTTTTGAACCTATGGAGTCGAAACTTAAACTGCTAAAATCTACGTTTAATGCTGAAAATTTCGTATGCAGATTGTCTTAGTCTATCTCCAGCTGTTTCGTCGCAATTCACTGTTGAAATGTGCGCTGCAGCCAAAAGTTGTGAAAAATTCACCAAAACCCCTCTTTCGGGGTTTTAAGGTCGTTTAAGGTCATCGATATTAACAAATCTAAAAAGCCCGTCAGCACTGCTTGTTATAATATGCAGCAAGTCTATAGCCTACATACTGAAACCGTTTTCAACTACACCGTATTCCATAAGAAACGTGCCACTTTTATTTTTTGAATAGCTCCGTGAAACATTGGCCGATTTTAATAATTTTTGGCATGCGACGTCGACACAAATGACTATACTTTTGGCCACCTCACTTCAATACTGTCGTCACACTACCTTGTGAAATGCAATTTATTGAACTTGCTGTTGGCGAGTAGCGTTAACGTTTGCAGTTTGCATTCGTACTAGATGAGGACATTTCACGCGTGACTTTTTAAGATGCATTAGTTGCCAATCCTGTTTGTCGTTATTCAGTTAATCATTTCTGAGCCGACGCGTGGGCTGTCCAGTATGAATTCATTGTTATAAATGGCCAAACTACAACTTCTGCATTTCACACAGTAGCTCACGAAATTTTATCACTAAAAGCTAGAGTCCTTGGTGCAAACTACAGTAAAAATTTCGTAATTCTAGCCTGCACCGTTTTAATAGGTCTAAAGGGTGTGACGGACAGACAGACGGACGGACGACCAGGCCATGGCTAAGACGCGCGAAGCATAGCTATCGCGCTTAAAAAGCTTTTGCCACTGTTAAACCTCAGCGTAGCTCTACTGCTAAGGCCACTCTGACTGACTGATCACCTCATCGCGGACTGCCGACTGACTGGGTGCCGCCGCCGAGTCTACGTGATCCGTGTCTTCTGTCCGACTCTGACCCACGGGTGCTGCTGCTGCTGCTGCTGCTGCAGCTGATGCTGGTGCTGGTGGTGGTGATGATGGTAATGCACTGATGGCGGCGTCGACAGTCAGTTTGGGTGGCACTGGCGGCGGCTGTGCGCGCTCCCGTTTCGCCGCTGCCTTCTCAGCAGGCTTTGAACTCGTTGTCGACTCGAGCATCGAGAAGCGCCTGATCAGTTGACGCAGGTTGCCGATGGGCAGCACGTCCACGTCCACGTTGTTGTTGTTGTTGTTGTTGTTGTTGCTCGGCTGTTTCTGCTGATCGTCCGCCGCTGTCGTCGTTGTTGTAGTAGTTGTTGTAGTAGTATCTGTCGTTGTGGTCGTCGTCATCATGGTGGCGCGCTGTCGCTTGCGCTGCCTGATCTTCTCGATGTCTTCATAGATCGGTTCTTCCCACGTGTAGTCGGCTGCGGCTGCCGTGGCGGAGGTGCTACTCTGTTCAGGCAGTGACGGTCGACGGCTGCTGACGTCTGACCTCAGAGTAGGCGGCTCACCGCCCTGACGCACGTACCGGTAGATTTCATCGATCTCGTCGTAGATCAGACCGATCTCGTCGTCTACGTGGTCACGTGACGTCAGCTGACCCGCCCCAGAATTGCCGCCTAACAACCGCAATAAAACCATATATTCGACCACTTCGCGAACTTTGGCAAGAGAAACAAAAAAAATCTGAACTGGAAGCCCATAAAGATCTTACAGCGACTCAACCAGTTGCAATTTTCCGACAAACATTTCAAATTTTCTACAGAACTCCGACAGACACCCGCGTATTTTCGACAAGTGCTCAAACTTACTACTGTGTGCTGTGCCCCTAAATTTTCCCAAAATGGAGATTGTCAGCGCCAAATTTTGCATCGTTGGACAACAATTTTGCGACAAGAAACAAATTTTCCGATAAATTTCCGAAAGCCAAAAAAATTAGGAGGGGGGGGGCAATTGCCCCGCTAACCTGCCATGACGCCAATAGTTGAACGCTTATGTTCCTACCCACTACACGCGAGAGCTAGCATAACTATAGCGCGTATTAGCTACGGTAATTCTGTCTTGGTGTCTGTCTGTCTGTCTGTCTGTCACGACCCGGTACCGATTAGAACCCAGGTGAGATAGAAACTTCCGAGTTTTCACCATATGATAGTTTAGAGTCTCTAGTATTTTGAAACAAAATTTCATGCCGCTAGATTAGAGGGGTCCCCACGAACGAGGAAGTGAAAGAGGGGCACTCCTCTAAAAGGACGTTATTGTACCGCTATTGGCTCGTCTATCGTGAAAATGCTTGCAGATAGGCACAGACATGCTGCTTATCATAACAAGCACTGGCGAAGAGCTTTTTAGAAATGTCAACATCGATGAACTTGAATAACCTTGAATTCCCAAAATTGAGGGGTTTGATGAATTTTTCGCGATTTCTTGCTGCGACACACATGTCAAGAGTGAATTGTGCCAAAATGGCTGGAAATAGACCAAGACAACCTGCATATAAAATTTTTGGCATTGGATGTAAATTTTAGCAGTCCAAGTCCCGACAAGCTACATTCAAGGAAGCCTGCGCACGCGGATGTCAAGAGAAGGACCCCCTAAAAGTGGTTATTTTTTATGCTATTGGCTTATATATCGTGCAAACGGTTGCATAGGCACAGACATGTTGCTCATAATAATAAGCACTGACGACGTGCTTTTTAACGGTATCAACGTCGACAATTCTGAATGACCCTGAACACCCAAAATAAGGGCTATTAATGATTTTTTTGCAATTTTCAGCTGCAGAAGAGTGAAATGCGACGAAATGGACGAAGATAGACCAATATTACCTGCTATAGGCTCTCGCGCGTCTCAAGAGCATTAGCTCAGATTTCTTGTTTTTTTACGCGCGAAAGCAGCTACTACTGTAGCGAGTCTTAGCCATCGCAATTCTGTTTATCCTTCCGTCTGTCCGTCTGTCACACAGGTGGATCTGTCAAAAACGGTGCAAATCTTCACCATCGGCTGCCGGAAAGAGGCTAGTTTCAGGATCAGTAAAGCTTTACCATAAATTCGAAAAGGGTCACTCCCAGCGAGGGCGCTAAATGACAAAGGGTGGAACAAATTTGCGATTTTCAGCCAATAAGTTGCGCCATATCTCAGAAACGGTGCAAGATAGGGCCAAGGTTACTATAAATCACTCGTACACGGCTTTCGATTAACACTAAAATCAATGACCTTGGATGGCCTTGAACACCAAAATAGAGGTTTTTTGTGGATTTTTGGCCCATTTTGGACTGCGAAACACATTTCAAGAGCGAATTGCGCCGCAATCAATAGAGATAGGCAAGGACAAGCTGCGCACGAAATTTTTAGCATTGAACGTAGATTTCGATTTTCTACGTTTAAGGAAACCTGCGCACGAAAGCATCAAATAGCTGTATCCCCGTAAAGTCGTTATTTTACCGCTGTTGGCCAGTCTTTGTGAAAGCTGTTGCAGATAGGTATGGGCATGTTGTCTATCACAACAAGCACTGACGAGCTTTCTAATATTGTAGGCCTATCAACATCGATGACTTTGACAGACCCCGAACTCCCAAAATAAGGGGTTTTATTGATTTTTGGCGATCTTTGGCTGCGGCGCAAACTTCAAGAGTGAATTGCGACGAAATGGCTGGAGATAGACTAAGACAATTTGCAAACAGGAACTGCTATAGTTTTTCACGCGTCTCGTGAGCACTAGCTCAAATTTCTCGTACGTTTTATTACGCGCGACAGCATGTAATGATTCGCGCGTCTTAGCTATCGTCTGGGAGTTTGTTCGTCTGTCCGTCCGTCCGTCCGTCCGTCCGCGTCACACTGCAAAGACGCAAGCTAGGATCACGAAGTCTTTACTGTGGGCTGCCCCAATGACTGTAGTTTATCGTGACAAAATTTCGTGACCGTGGGTGGTTCCCCTCGAACTGGAACGTCAAAGAAGGGTATCCCCGCTATTGGCTCTTATATTATGAAAACGGTTGCAGATAGGTACAGACTTGCTGCACATTATAACAAGCACTGGTGACGGGCTTTTTACGTTTGCCAACATCGATGACCTTGAACGATCTTGAACCCCAAAAGAGGGGTTTTAGTGAATTTTTTTTGCAATTTTTGGCTGCAGTGCACATTTCAACAGTGAATTGCAGTGAATTGGAGATAGGCCAAAACAACCTGCATATAAAATTTTTAGCATTAATCTTAGATTTTAGCAGTTCAAGTTCCGACCCCTTAGGTTCAAGGAGGCTTGCGCAGGCGAGCGTCAAAGACATCTACCCCCTAAAAGATGGTTATTTTACCCGCTGTTGGCTCGTGTAGCGTGAAAACAGTTGCAGATAAGCACAGACATGCTGCTTATCATAACAAGCAATAGTGACAAGCTTTTTAGTGCTGTCAACATTGATGACTTCGAATGACTTTGAGCCTCCAAAATGGGGGATTTAGTATTTTTTTGCAGTTTGTGGCTGCGGCGCAGATTTCAAGAGTGAATTGCGATGAAATGGATGGCGATAGATCATGATAACCTGCGAACAATAACAGCTATGGGCGACAGCCCGTCTCATGAGCTTTGCTCAAATTACTTGTTGAACTTAACAACAGTTTTAATGCTTTAATTTAAGAGGTTAATATTTTGAACAATATTGTATGAATTTGGGCGGGGCTGACCGGCTGCGGGTGCGTCGTCGTAGCGAAGGTTCTGCGTGTCTCTGAGCAGCTGGCTGCCGCGCGCCAATGCGTCCACGTCCGGTGCGGCAACCAGCACGTGGATGCTGTTCATGTAGGCGCGAACCAACTCAGCACAGCGCCGCTCGACACTGACGAACGACGGCGAGCGACGCACGGAGTCCATGTTGGACGCCGCGACGAAGCTCAGAGGTTCGCGTGTAGACACAGACAGCATGCGGGCGTCGTTGGGCGAGGGCGACGAGGCGCCGGTCTCTGACAGTGGAAGTATGAACGCCGTCTCGTCCTCGTAGACACCGATCAGTCGAAACACGGACGTGAACGTCTTCTGTAACTGCAGCACAAACAACCACCACACCGGCCACTGTCACTGACGCACCGCAGCAGCAATCGAAAAACAGATCGACGGGCGTATAGCGCCGGACGTAACACCATTTAAAAACCAGTCTACTGACGAAATAGGCCTACATGTAGAACAGAACTCCCTAAGACAAAACGCCTGCTATAAGAAACAACACACCCACCCATCTATAGTAACCATTCTGTATCTCGCATTTTTTCTGACCGGCAATATATACGACATGTGCGATAGTTGGTTAATTACAAGCGTACTTTTTACGCTAGACTAGTAGACTAAGTACACATTACGGAGTACACATGCATAGAAACTGCGTTGACATATAATTAAACTAACAAGCTAAAACAGGTCTTACTAGCAAACTGTTTTGCTACGCAGTAATGTCAGCAACTGCAAAACGTTCGTAAAAACAGAATGCGAATCAATGCGCATTAGTGTAATCGGAAATCAAAAGCCAGAAACAATAAGTCGCTGATGATGACTTCTAGAATAGAGATCAAATTCAAACATATTTTTACGCGCGAAAGCAGCTACTGCTTTCAGTGCGTCTTAGCCATCGCAATTCTGTTTGTCTGTCTGTCTGTCTGTCTGTCTGTCACACGGGTGGATCAGTCCAAAACGGTGCAAGCTAGGATCACCAAATCTTCACCGTCGGCTGCCTGGAGGACTCTAGTTTCAGGAACCGTAAAGCTTCTTCATAAATTCGAAGGAGGTCACCCTCGAACGAGGACCCTAAATAAGAGGTGGTGGGAAAAATTTGCGATTTTTGGCCAATAAGTCGCTGTATCTCAATAACAGTGCGAGATAGGGCCTAGGTTACTATTAATCACTAATAAGAAGTCGTACACTGGCTTTCGATTGGCGCCAAATTCAATGACCTTGAATGACCTTGAACGCCAAAATAAGTGGTTTTATGGATTTTTTGGTGATTTTGGGCTGCGACACAAGTCTATATCATTCACAAGGTGGCGTCACGGAACTATCGTTACGCGATCCAGATAGAGAATTTTGGTATTTGTATATTAACTTAGCGTGAACACTTCAATTTTCAGCTAAACTACTAAACCGGAACTGCTATAGGCTTTCGCGCGTGTCGTGAGCATTAGCTCAAAATTCTTGTATTAGTTACGTTACGAAAGAGTAATTTTTATATTGTTATTCGTGAAGCAGTGGCGTAGCCGAGATCTAGTTGTACTGGAGGCACTTGAGGGGTGAGACATGGGGAGGGGTGTCCCTTCCCAGGAAATTTTCAGATTTTGTGTGAAAATGACGTGTTTTGGCGCATTTGTGGCACTAATTTGAATAAATGAGTAGGCTCCTAAGGGGGAACGTGCTTTCAGTGTCCCCTATGGCTACGCCAGTGTCTTGAACCAAGCAGCAACACACTGTTCTATATACCTTGATGGGAATGACGCCGCAGACTAGTCGAACAATGAGAGGCAATCTGAACTTGTCCAGTAAAGACTGAACGCTGTGAACGCCCGAGATGTTGAATGGTCCCGCCACCGGGCTCAGCATAGCCCTCTGCATGCAAAACAAGCAAAATACAACACTTATGCGACCGTCCGCAAAGTTGTCGAGGGTCATAGATACCCTAAACTAAACTAGACTCAAAAGTGTGCAGTGGGCACCGGAGTCGCCTGGCGCGTGTATGCCGCCCGGCCGACCAGCGCATGATCCGCCAGCCGTAAATAACCACTCGAAACATGCGTCATTTTATGAAAGTAAGTAGGCCTACACCTGTGCTTGGGAACATTCACGTTGATGTAGTTTTTCTATGACTTTTTGTTATCGACGTTAAACCCGTACCGGAGTTGTCTAAGTTGGTAGGCTATATACCTGATTCATGGCGAGGAAGACGCTGTCGCCGACCGCGTCGACACAGCGCAGATATTGTTTGGTGTGCGTCGTCGTCAGTTCGTTGTCCGTGTGCCCAGCCGCAGCACTGAGTCTGCTCGTACCCTCATCTACGTGTGATGACGAGGTGGTGGATTCAACTGTCGCGTCGACGACGTCGCGCAGTGCCAGCAGCTCACCGGCGGTCAACGTGCGCGTCTGGTCAAGCCGGGTGGTCCCCAGATGCTGGTCCGGGTTGTCATGTTTACTGCCGCTGCAGACGATTGCACGCACCGGTTCACGGACCACACACTCGGTCGGCCAGAGTGCCGCCAGCTCGGCTACCGTAGTCACCGGCTCGATGGCTTTACCGTCCTCGGACAGCACTTCAAACCAGCCGCCATATGCTAGCGGCATGGAATAGTTCTGACCGGTCGAGACGACGTGCCGACCGTTCGGCTGCAGCTTCACCGCTTCCATCAACACCTGCGTGACACCAGCACCACAATAACATGCACGTCACAACGTGGGCCTTCCATGGTGCAACAAATGTTAGCGATTTACTGTCGACTTATTGTCAGCTGATAACGACGATACAATCATAAATGCCTGTGTCTCAGTAACTAGAAACAGGATATTTGCGATATCAAAAACAATATTCACGCAGTGACTAGCAAAGACATTACTTTTATTTTGATAATAACTAAGCTATGACGAAAAGAAGCGGGGTCAATTTGAATATTATTCTTGCGCGGTTGCATTCACAGAAGCTACATACAATACACTTTACCACCTACCTCAAATCTACTGCTGCACTAGGCCTACCTTGTAAAATTTTAACATCTATAACTATTCAGAGCTCAGTATCTGATACGAGTCAGGATATGCGTACCTTCTGGCTGGTGCGGACGGACTGTATGAAGACGACACTAGACGTGCGTCGTGATGACGCGTGATGATGGTGAGGATGATGATGATGCTTGCTGTCGGCTGCAGCAATCCCGCGGTATCTGCCGGTCACAACCTGCGCCAGCGTCGGCAGTCGCAGCTGACTGTCGACGTGCCGCAGGGACACCGCCTTGTCGCCCCAGACCGCCAGCGAGCTCAGAGTGGCGACGTGCATTTCAGACGACGAGTCCGACGATTTGCTGCCTGCTCCTGCCATTCTCCACCTGCGTTCTGCGATATTACCAGTTCACTGATTATTAATTCGTATTCATATTCATACATTCATCTGAGATAACAGTTGAAAAATCGCGAATATTATAAGTACCATAAGACAATGAAGGCCGTAATATATTAATTAAAAAGTGTTTAAAATGATGAAAAAGAGTCAAAAGTCATCAAGGGTATAATCGTCATCGTCGTCGTAGTCACAGAGAGGTTTAATGTGGACTAAACAACTAGGTAGTGTAGCGACACGCTTTGGGTTGTGGTGGAGTGTTTAATGACCGTTTTATCTCAAATTTTTTAGAGAGTCGATAAATGAAAGAATTTTGAAAATCCGTTGAAAATGAAAAAAGTTATCGATATGAGAGCTTGAAGTGCTACTTTTCTCGGGACACAGAGTATAGTTTTTGACCTTCGAAGTTTGAGCGTAACAACGGGCAAAGCCAGACTTACCGGTAAGTTGCTTTTCTGACGACTATGCAAACCGTTTTTTATACAACAGCTGACTGCCCAGTCTAACACGGCCACAACGGCAATACAGTTTTTTGTTGAATATATCGTTAACTAATACTTAGTCAGAGAGTTTAGTATCTGTCATACGCTGTTTCGTGTTACATGTACATGTAGGCCTACGCATCGGACATCGTAACACCGTGGCCGGTAGGTCTACGGTTGGCTGATCACTAAAACTGCACATTCATGTAGTAGTTTCTACAGGTGAGTAATGGGCGGGTGCGGTTTCATGACAAAACATGCAGCAAGCAGTGTACGTACGCGGCTGTATTTCCGCTCTGAGTGTTGTACAATGAGCGTATATCATTCACGTTGCTTATTGTGTGTCGAGTGGACTACAGACGAAGCCGAGCGTAGGGCCTATAGGCCTACGTAATAAAGACGACGACAATGCAAAGGCTGCTAAAGACATGTGACATGAGCGGCAGTGATTGTTAGGCCTATGTCTTACTGTATATACGCAGACTACACCCGACTTCAATCGTACTAGTTAGCCACATACCCTGGACATGCATGCACTTAAGGTTATGCTCTTAGCGTGAGTGTCACTTGTCTGCACGCATTAGCGACTCTATTATGTGACCCCTCCTAATAAGCCGAATTGCGTGTTTTGCCCGTCCGTTTGTCCGTCTGTCCATCTCTGTCCGTTATGACGAAAAACGTGGAAAACGAAAGTGGTGTGAATGTTCCACTGGGCACCGCACTCTAGTGTGTCAGTGTTCAGCTCAGAAGAGCCGAAAACCGTCAGAAAATTGTGCAAATCTCGCGCACATAATGTATGCTTACTTGTGGCCTGCTGATGGATCTAGCGCTGGCTGACCGGCCGGCTGACGCATCCGTCTTTGCACCCGAGAAAGAAAACGCGAAAAAATGTTTCAAGAAGACTTGGAACGTGAGGTTCGCGCGGAATGAAATGAGGCAGATACCGTAAGTACAGGTGACACTCATCTGCACAATGTGCTTTGCTGCACAGCACCAACTTGTGTAGTTTTAAATGTAATGCTTTAAACACCACTAAACTTTGAACCAGACTTTGAACTGAATGCCCGTGAGCGCTTGTTTACTGCTGTTACCTGATATGAAGTCGTTTTTGCTGAGCGTCGATACTCGGTCAGATAGGGCCTACTGATGTGATAGTGAGAGGTGCATAGTATACCGTGACGCTATATATAGGCCAATGGAGAGCAGGATACTCTCGGTTGCAGCAGCTGATATTCGTTTTCCGACGTCGCTGGACAAAGACGGTTCCGACGCCATTGCAAGTATTTGCAAACATGCTGAGAATGCGCAAAATGACTACACTCGTGGTCACTCCAAAAATCAATAACTTCGATAAAGTTACAGTAAAACGGTTGTGTAAATGATTGCTTTTAGGCCCTACTGTAGGGTCACTTTTCTGCCGTAGGTCTACACTTTTTACGCGCGATAGCAGAATGCTTCGAGCGTCTTAGCCATGGCCTGGGCGTCTGTCCGTTCGTCCCCCGCGAACGAGGGTGTCAAAGAGGGCTACTCCCTTTAAAAAGATATCATTTTGCGGCTATTGGCTCGTGTAGTGTAAAAACGGTTGCAGATATATACATGCTAGGTACATGCTGCTTATCATAACAAGCACTAGTGACAGGCTTTGTAGATTTATTAATATCGATAACCTTGAACGACCTTAAACCCCCAAAATAGGGGCTTTTAGTAAATTTTTCGCAATTTTTGGTTGCAGTGCACATTTGGAAAGTGAATTGCGACGAAATGCCTAAAGATAGACCAAGACAACTTGCACATGAAATTTTCAGCATTAAACGCAAATTTTTGCAGTCCAAGTGCCAACCCCCTAAGTTTAAGGAGACCTGCTCATGCGAGCGTCAAAGAGAAGTACCCCTCTAAAAAGTAGTTATTTGACTGATATTGGCTCGTCTAGCATGAAAACAGTTTCAGATAAGCACAGACATGCTGCTTATCTTAATAAGCACTAGTGACGAGCTTCTTAGAGGTGTCAACATAGGTGAGACCTTGAATGACCTTAAACCCTTAAAATAAGGGTTTTAGTGAATTTTTGTTGCGATTTCGGGCTGTGACACACATTTTAAGAGTGAATTGCAGCAAAACGGCTGGATATCGACCCGGACAACCTGCTTATAAAATTTTTTAGCATGAAGAGTACATTTTTAACAATTTAAGTTTTGATTTCTTAAATTCAAGGAGTCTTCGGTACAGATGCCTTAGATTTGAGTATTTTTCTCAGACGCACTATTATTTTATTGCTGTAGGCCTACACTGATTGCCAAGGTGGCAGAACCGCTGCTATCGCGCGTTACGTGAGCTTTTCTCAAATTACTTGTTAAGTGTTGTGGCGTGTTACTTCCAGTAGGCCTCAGATAGACAGAGAGACAAAATAATCTGTGGCAGGCTAAGTTTACTAGAATATTTTTTTTATTTTTGCAAGTCGTATCGAACGTTGAAATGTTTGTAGAACTATCCTGACTTCTCATGTGCCTATGTAACAGTGACTACGGATTCCGATCAACAAGGCTTTGGCCTGGCGTTTACAATAGGAAGAGGCACAGATATTGGTCTGTACATTGACATCGTTGTTGTTGTTGTTGTTGTAATTATTGAATTAATATTAGTCTTAATATTACAAACATCATCATTTTGTCTACCTTTCTTCGTAGACCTCGCACCTCGCTTTCCCCGGCCACGTGACCATAGCACTTTTCAAAGAGATTGCGCCCTTTTGTAGTTATTATGATAGACCTATCGTCCGTTGAGTGGTAAAAGTGCATAAGTGGCGTTTCTATAGTTTTGAGAAAAACGTCATTGAAAGTTTTCATACAAATCACACTGTTACTATCCACTGGTAGGTATACTATTATTTTAACGCTTTTATTTGTTTGTTGGTTAGCACAGACATTTAGTTTCTACAGAAATAAACTGTCTTGTGACAGTTAGTTGAAATTAGCGAAGTTTTTTGCAAAGTGTGTTGATGTTATGTGAATTTTGTCATTTATGCACTTCTTTGAGTGCGCATTGATCTTAGCTTTAGATACTTAATTTACTTATGCACTTTTCCAGTGTGCATCGATCTCAGATTAAGAAAGTTAATTTACTTATGCACTTCTTTTAGTTAGTTATGAACTTTTACCGCACGATATAGAAGCTAGTTCATTTATGCATAAATTTTGTATGCTTATATTTTAGCAACGGTTTTGAATATTACGTTTTTAGTTTTATCACTAGATTCCACGCATTTTTCTGCATACTGTAGTATAAAAAGACTGCAAAAAGTGCATAAGTGCGTTTACGCTATAGACTTAGTAATGGTACCGTACGTCATATTTTCATGTAAGTTTCATACACGTGTTTATCCATGATCATCTGCACTGGGTGAAATGTGTTGCCTAGCAGTTGTCAGATTTTTCAGAGATGTTTTATTCTAAAAATCGGTTAATATTTGATAAACTTACGAACGTTAAAAAGTTAACGGCTTGCGTTTACAGACAACTCGGTGCAGATGTTGACCGAGCCGCTGTCAACGTGATACTGTGATGTGCATTAATCATGAATTAATTAAGTTTATTAATTTCGTATTGTCATTATTCACCTCGCACTGTGCGTTAGTATGTCAGGCAGTCAGAGCGTACAAAAGACTCGTTGTTGGCCGACGTCTTTGCGATATTTTCAGTCGGTTTGGAAAGTTCTGGCAGGAACTGGCACACGAGCCACAACTTAGATGGGTGAGTTGCTGCATTAAGGCGCGTACAGAGCGACGTAACTGAACTGAACTGACACGGTTTAGTTTTTGACGAACTGACCAATGGATAATCAGGACGAGCTCATTGGACATTGGCTGACGCGTTGTCTATAGGCGCACGTACGACGTGCGTTCGCCTATAGATATATCACGCGCGCCGTTAGACGGTGCCTACTGTAATGCATTATTGCTTGCCCATTGGTTAGTACTCATTTCGTCAAAAACTAAACCATATCAATTCAGTTCAATTCAGTTTAGTTCAATTACGTCGCTCTGTACGGGTCTTTAGAAATAAATTGTACAAAAAAATTATGAGCTGTAAATCATTCAAAGCACACTGCAGAGGCGCGGGCATCAGATCGACTTTATTGCAGAGGTAGTTATAAAATATAAATTTCTAGAATTATTTTCCTTTGACGGTCAATTTTGCGCCACTCTTAGTCTTCTAGGCGTTCTTTTATATATAAGAGAGTGGATTTTTCTATGCCTTTGACAGTGAAAAGACTGAGAGCGAGGTAGGGTTTGAGAAGGGGCATCGACCTCTTTATTTTAAAGGCCTGGGGGAGCTCCAACCGCCAGTGGTTTTGATTTTTGTCTTCTGCGTCAATTACAAACATATTTCCAAAATTAATTCTGACTCTGAGTTGTTTGCGGCATACGGCGCTATATAAAATGTGTTTTGATTTTTTGATTGAAAATCGATCAATATTTGACGAAGTCGCGAGTGCATAAAATTTGGAGAAAATTTGGAGGTTTTTACGGACCACCTGATAGCGTAGGCCTATATTAACGACGTATCAGTTAAGATAAAGTGAGTTTGACGCGTTTGTGCAGTCCTGTTATAATATAATAACCGCAATATGCATGCGTGCTATCTTAGCTAGGTCCTGAGAAAGGCGTTGTTCATTTGGCTCTCGCTGGCGTCATTAACGCACTCTGGGACCTCTGGGCACGAATAGAAAACAAGGTACTGCACTGTAATTGCACTATAGGCCTGGAAATTCGCTAGTATAATAGTCTGTACTGCTGTTAAATTATTGCAACATATATTTTTTGAAATTAGCAACGTTTTATATCATTTCATATTTTATTGTAAATAATTTGGTAAACACTAGAAAAGAAGAAGTAGCTGTTACTGCTTGCTTAATATTTTTAAAGGTCTATTTTTGAAAAATTTTGATTGACACCTTAGTCGCTTTTTGATAAAGTAATGAATGTTGTTGCTGTTGTAGTTTTTTAAAATTTTAATTGGATTAATTTATCAGCACATTTTCTTTAAAATGAACAGTTTAAAATGTTTGCAAAAAACGCGGATTTTTTATACAGACTATATGTTACTCAGCAACAGCATTAGAACACTGAGTAATGTTTGAATGCCGTCGTAACAATTAGCATAAATGACATTATTGTATATATGTGGAAATACCGTCTTTATTTGATTTTTGTGTTATGTGCTACTGCTAGCCGCTGTGGAAGTTAATAGTTGATATGGTGAGTACATAATTATTACTATTAATACGAGGCTTAGTACAGGCACTACAGGCTATAGATGTAAAAAAACGTTCCAGAAAAAAATATAAACAAAGTTAAATAACGTAAAAACGTGGCAAAAAATATAACGTTTAAAAACGTTGAACAAAAAAAAGTTAGCCTTAATTTGTTGCTTAATGCCTAATGCTGTAGATGCAGTATAGTTGTATCGAAAGAGAAAGAGAAATTAATTTAATTTCAATCCAACCTTGTAGTCATAAAACCAAGTATCACCAGACTCTCTAGGTAAACTGCCGTTACTTTTCGTTGCTCTGGTTTCAAAAGTGTTTTTCAGAGTTATTGGTAAAATTTTTAATAAACGTTTAAAAAATTTAAAAAAAACGTTAAATTTTTTTAACTTTAAAAACTTTAAAAGTAACAAGAATAAAAAACGTGAAAAACGTTTTTTTTACATCTATCGCACAAGCACTTAGTGCATGGTGTAGGCCCTAAAGGCGTGTGACGCCCGCGTTAACAAGCTTGGACGATCTCAATTGACTGTTCAATCAAGCCCTAGCCTAATCCAAGCGCTACCTCACCCTAGAATAGCGGATACATCTGAGATCGTCCACGAGCGTTAACGCGCGTCGCGTTAACGCGAGCAGTGAGAACGCATCTTAAGTAAGATAATATCAGTGTGGCAGTTATTTCTACGCACACGCCCTTTCAGCACAATTACTGTTGCAGTTATCTAGCGATAAACAGGAAAAGTGTCGCAGTGAATGCCGACATGATACACGGCCATCCTTTTGCGTTGCATAACGTCTTTTTCGTTAGCGGTCAACTAGCTTACCTCCATACTGGCCACGAATACGCGATATATGCGTCGTTTTCTAGAGGTGTTTTGATATCCAGCGACAACGTAAACTAAAAATTGGCATATCGGTTACTCCTGTCCCAAGAAAAGTGTTTTTCTATACGTTTTTATTGAGATATCATGGGGGCCCGGGCGCGTACGAGTGACAAACGAACTGTCCCATGGTCGGGCAAAACGCGTTTATAGATGGCTTGTATTATGTTTTTGTTTAGTTGTGTAAATCATGATATTTTGCGTATTTAAATTGGCTAGACTAATTGGCGTATTTGGCGGTGTGATGTTCATGGTATATGTCGTGGCAGCTCTGTTTGTCTATCCGGACGTCTGTCCGTGTATCGCAATTCATGAGTGTGTTGCGCCCACGGAAGGATGGCCAGGCTGAGTATAGTGTCTGATAATTCCGCGTGTGTCACTGGATGTGTTGTTATTGTCTTAATTACAGGAGCCGGAACAACTCGTATCAACCATTGACTTTCGATACATGTAGGTACTCACAGGCTGAACGGTAGTTCAAGCCCTGTGTTAACGGCGCTCTTTCTTATGAGGAATACAAAAATTCGACCCCTCACAGAATCAAAACCCCTGACCCGATTGGAATAAAATTTGGCACGATTGATTGCGTTGGCAAGGGGACCCGTCACGCAAACTTATATGCAAATTCCTCCAAGGGGGGCTTCTCGGCAAATTGGTGAAATATACGCAAAAATTTTTCTTTAAATATGCCTTTTTTCCTCAACGCACCCACAGGTCAGACCCCTTAAGGGATTTTTACGCTTAATACGTCAAACGACGCGGTTCTGCACAAGGAAGTGCCTTTTGGAAGTAGAACATTAAAATTTAATATTTAACGTATTTATTTGCAAAAAAAATTTAAAAAATTATAGATATAAATGTACAAAACATCAGTTTATACACTTGTTAACGGCAACATTGAAGAACTCGCACATCGAAAACAGCAAAAATCACAATTCAGCAGCACATTTACACACAGTCAGTGTGATGCGGACAATATCACCAACAGCAAAAATCACAAAAGGTGATATTGGCCCTACCGGGAAAATCCAGCCCAAGATCTTCTGTCATTAGACCATCCCAATTTCAGGGCCCTCTATATTATGTGACTACCGTATATAGCTATCGCTTTTAGCTTTTTTTGTGACTTGGTCTTATAGGCTACTGTCTACTGCTATAAATTTATCAACGCTTATACAGAGTATTTTTTTTATATTTTTTGGTGTATGTTTAAGACCATTTGAAGTCAATATAAGGCTTGTTGGAAGTTTAATATGACGCGTGCGTAAAGATAATGTAATCATTTTGTAAGCAATAACTAATCAGTTTTTCGGTGATTTTATGCATATAAGAATACGTTGAGGTAATGTAAAACGCTCGTTCAATATGATATTTTTGAGCCAAAAATTAACCTGAAGTAATACATTGCGTTGAAAGTGTATGGGCTTATATTACGCGTTTTGCTGTTGGATAGTACAGAAAATTGTGTGCGCGCTTAATTTTAAATTTTATTTTGTAGCACTGATGCTTTGACAGAAAAAGAAGCACTTGGTCGGTAATTTTGTATTTTTCATTTTTGTTGCATTTTCACGTTTTTATGATATAGCACATATAAAATATGTTAAGTATACGATTGGGGGTTTTCTCATTTATTATAACGTAATGTACTGAAAATGTTTAAGTGAGACAAGTTGCTGCACAATAGCATTCATGAATTAAGTTTATAATATTTGTTGAGCTGTCATTATGATCTTGTATATTCCAATGCACATTGCTTTTCATTTTTATTCTAGTTTGGTTTAAAATAATATTATAGTTTTCATGCTAGATTAAATTTGCAAGTGCTTGTCTGCCAGTTTTGTTGTGCAAATTTTATATGTCACATCGCATCGTGTCATAGAAAATAATATTTTGCTTTAGTATTGGCTTCTCGTTGGTCTTTGATGGAGTATACAGCCTCAGGCTCAGCTGAAGTAAGTAAGAAACTGACTGTTACAACAAAAACTATTTGTACTCATAGCAGCAGTAGCTGTGGGCTGTTAATATTTTTACTCCCAAGTAAGTTTAATTGTATTAGTCTGATGAGTGGTGACAACCGTGACATTGATTGTAGATATATTACGTAGGGGAGACAAAGGAAAACAAGAAAGAGGTCAGCAACATTGCATTAGTCCTCATTTCAGCTAGTGATTGTGTTTTGCACACAGTGCATGGTTTCGTATAGTTCATAGCCTTTATTTGTAAACTCACTAGGACATGTTCTCTGTCACTTTCTGTTTATAATTGTTTGCAATCAACCAAACTTAATCCAAAGTGGGTTTAAGCTCGATCGCTGAATGCTTCCATTAATCCAGCTAGAGGCTTTATGGAGCGCCGTAGCCTATAAGATCCCTTATTGCTTGAGCTCCGGCACAATGTCACGACCGCAAACGCATTTTTGTGCCTTTCCAGGTTGAAAGCCGCGTCTGGTGTTGGCTTTTTCAATTTCTTGGTTATTTTAGGCTACTCGACGTTTTACTAGATCAGACTGACAACGATAATTCGATCGAACTCGTCGAACCTTCATCGACTGCGGCGGACCTGTCCACTGCTAGTAGTTTCGTATAACAATAATTAATTAATCAGCAGTTTGCCAGTGTTGTTCATGGAAAAAGTTAAAGCTATACTGGCTTCATGTCTTTTTGTGTAGAAGCGGATATGCTGAAGCGGGGGTTTCCCGCATACACGACGTCAGTGGGATGGCTCGGATACAGCGACGATAAGATTACAAAGGTGCGCGTCTTTGGCTGCAACAGTTTACACCTGACACAACCAGACAGATTGGAACTCTATCTCTCAATTGCGAGTCTGCCAGTCAGCCAGTTGTAGTATCAGTAGAAATAGGTTATTAGGCCTATGCATTTTGCATCACGCGGTAAAATCGTGGATTAATTGAATGAAAAAATGTTATTAACTAATACACTTTCGTAGTAATGGCTGTATTATGTAACTTTTTACACTGTTGTCGCTAATTTAGTTTTTTGGCATATTATGAGTTGGCAGTTTGTCGAACTTTTGCAGTAAAGTTAAACGAACTTGATGATGATGATAATGATAATATGTAAGAATAAAAAAAATGATAGATATTGATTGTTTTAGCTATGCGACGAAGCACTTGCTGAAAAGTTTACAAGGTGCGAATTGTGCGTTAATATTTTGGCGGTCAATAGCTAGTCTTGTTAAAATAGTTGAAGTCTTTCCTGTCTTACTAAGTAAAGACACAGTGGTAATTGTTAGATCATTTGTTGCATGGTAACATTCGTAGATGTTATAAAGACAAGAAATTTGAGCTAATGCTCACGAGACGAGTGAAAGCCTCTAGCAGTTCCTGTTCGCAAATTGTTTAGTCTATCTCTAGCCATATCGTTGCAATTCACTCTTGAACTGTGTGCCACAGCCGAAGATCACAGAAACAATAAAACCCCTTATTTTGTTAGTTCAGAGTCTTTTAAAGTCATTGATGCTGATAGGCCCTACGACTTAAAAGCTTGATCTATCTTTAGTGATTTCGGCGTAATTTGCTCCTGAAATGCATCCCGCAGCCCAAAATCGCCAAAAAATCCATAAAACCACTTATTTTAGTGTTCATGGGCATCCAAGGTCATTGCTCTTAGTGCCAATAAAAAGCCAGTGTACGACTTTTTATTAGTGATTAATAGTAACCCAGGCCCTGTTTCGTACACGTATTGTTTCCGAGATACAGCGACTTATTGGCTAAAAATCGCAAATTTTTATACCCCTTCTCATTTAGCATTTTCGCTCAGGGTGACCTCTTTCGAATTTATGAAAAATCTTTACGGATTTTGAAACTAGAGTCTTTTAGGCAGCCAACAGTAAATATTTAGTAAATATTTGCACCGTTTTTGACTGATCTACCTGTGTGGCAGACGAACGGACGGACAGACAGGCAGACGGACAGACAAAATTGCGATGGCTAAGACGCGCTATAGCAGTGCCTGCTTTCGCGCGTAAAAACCACAAGTTAATCGCTTAGTTAGTAGCTATACTTTACCTTTTGAGTAATATTATTTAAAAGCTGACCAATTTTCACAAAGTTTACAAAGTTTGGAACATTTTGTAGTTTCAAGATGAAGGTTGGGCTAAACAGAAGTGAGGATGAGCGACGTGTTAAGATGGTTCGACAACAGATCGGCGACGGCTGTCAACTTGTACGATTTATCTCCGTCACTGTTCAGTTCTACTTGTTGTTGTGTTTTATACGTCTAGAAGTGACATATTTACGTACGGGCCGTAAGTCTGCTCTTCCTTTTGAAAGTGAACAGTAAATTTTTAGCAACAAAAAAATAATTCTAAAAAGAAGGGGAAAAGACATGCCTAACTAAAATGGGCATCTATTTATTTTCTATTTATTTTCGTATAACTGTAATACGCTACTGTATCTTCGTGTATTTGTAGCCGTCTTAACAGCTTACTATCAGTATCATAATTTGCGCAGATATTTGGAAGAAACAAGCATTTATTTCAAATTTTGACATTGGTTTACAATGTGGCAGCTTAATGTAGATAGCACATAGACCTAGTGTCCGACCAACGCAATTAATTGACACCGAGCCCGGTTAATACTTGAATGGCTGACCTTCGGCACTGCTTCCAGTTGCCTGGAGTATATTTTTTTGCATGGCGGTTTCAGAGTAAAGTTTAAACAGCGTTCAAGCTGGGGTTTCTTGCAACGATGTCATCGCCACGCCATGTGGCGGCATGTGCTGCGGCCGTCCGTTACTCAGTAGGCCTATGTATAGATCGCACTATGCTGTGAGCCAGCCAGCCAGCCTGATAGAATGGCTTCTGGCGAATGCACGTAAAGTTTAATGATTATCGTGCTTTGCGTTAAAGTAAAGAGTTCATAATGCTACATTATGAGGATGATACGTGCGATGTTTCAGATGGTAGACGCCAACCAGCGTTGGAGCATAGACGAAGCTATCGACTGGATGATTCCGCTGGCGAAGTACAATCTGAAATGGATTGAAGAGCCCACGTCTCCTGACGACATCCTCGGACATGCTCGAATCTCACAGGTAGGCCTACTACTACTCGCGATTACTACTACTACTAGTTTACTATACTACTGCTATCAGTATTATAGCAGTTTGTTGCCTTTTTCGGAACGACTTCTTATCGCCACTAGATGTCGGCACGGCTTTGGACCTTGGACCTTGGTTCATCCCGCATCCAACTGGACACATTTGGCCACACTCCGACGCCATCCGTGTTTGTCAAGAGCTGCCACCTCTGCTTCTTTCCAGGTAAACTTCATCTTTTGTAAGTCTTTGTTGGCTGTGCTCCTCCAGTTCGCTCTTGGTCGACCTGGTCCTCTCTTATATCCTGGTACCTGCCAGTACAGTTTGTGCTTGCTGTGGTATGCGCTGATGGTCCATATGCAGAACATGTCCAAGCCAACGTAATCGTATTTCTCTCAGTATGTTGTCCATGGTTTGTTGTCCGGTTCTGGCTCTGACATCAATGTTTGTTATCCTGTCTTTCCAAGAGATGCTTAGTATGCTCCTCTGCCATCTGTGATGTGCCGCATCCAGTCTTTTTGTTAATGTTGCCGTCAATGGCTGTCGGCACGGCGAATAAAATAAATTATCGTAGATATAAAAAAACTTGGTATGACTTCTCGTTACCGTTTTAGAACTTACTTGTTTTTTCCTGACGTGCATCGCTTTTCTAATCCACCGTTGGTCCATTCTGTTGCTTTCTTTGTCGATCACTTTGGCATATTTGCAGTCTATGATTGTGATTGAAAGAGATAGCACGGGTCTTGATTGTTGACTTGTGCGAGGAAGGCAAGGCAATAGCGGCTGCCGAAAGTAACGTCAACAATGAACTACTAACGATCGTAGTTTTGGTTCGCAACGCTACAAGCTATGAGCGATTCTTACTCTCAGGCAGCGTATCTGACTGTCTGCGTGCGTGTCTGTTCACAGCTGGGCAGCAGTATCGAACCACGCTGGCTTGTATATTTATTACCTCCGCCAAGGAGGTTATGTTTTTGCCGGTTTTTGTTTGTCTGTTTGTTTGCCTGTTAGCAAGATAACTCAAAAAGTTATGGACGTATCTTTCTGAAATTTTGAGGGTATGTCGGGCATGGCAGAAGCTACCTGTGATTCATTTTTGGGGGTGGTCCGGCAGGAATCCTGGATTTTGGATCACTTTGAAATTTTCGTTACCATTGCGTTAAAGGGGGCATAAGGGAACCGCTGGCAAAGTGAATATGGTAACGCCACCTGGCGAATAGCTTTGCCTTGACGGAGGTACCTGCGGGCTACGACTGCTTTCTAGTTACACGCTGTTTTAATCAGTGTGACTTTATTCAAAGACTAGCATTCACTGCTGAACAGTGATGATATTATACATGTAGCTCTATAATGTGGTTAATACTGCACTTAATGTCATTGCACGTAGTAGTCTGTGTATCTAGGCGCTGCGTGCGTACGGAGTTGGCGTAGCGACGGGTGAACATTGTCACAACCGAATCATGTTCAAACAACTTCTGCAATCCAGAGCAATGCAGTATTGTCAAGTTGACGCCTGTCGTTTAGCTGGGCCCAACGAGATGCTCGCCGTCTACCTCATGGCCGCCAAGTTTAACGGTAGGCTCTAATCAATCAATCAATCAATTTTTAAAAAAATATATAGCGCCAGTGGTCAAAAATCGAATCTGAGGAACTGGCGTGGGGGGAGTAGGCGTGATAAGCAGAAGCGAAAAGCTGAGATCATACATCATATCTTGCACATTGCAGATTGTGCGTTGATATTAGCTATAACAAGCAGAGATGTCGCGACACTACGTTTATGCGACCGTCCGCCTAGTTGTCGAGGGTCATAAGCGTCGAGAGTGAACTCGGCCTAACAAGCATAGTGTGCAGTGGGCGCTGGACTCACTCAATGCACGTGAGCCAACTGGCTGGTTCAGTAGCATCGTGGTCGGGAGGCAAGGGGGGCAAAGGGAGCAAATGTCTCTCATCTCTCCGCAAGTTTTGCATT
>Ga0209367_1001435_pt1 | contig 29255 bp, 19 predicted proteins | sample WorMetLIZISLAND2_FD_187412 | JGI IMG/M metagenome (GOLD analysis project Ga0209367, IMG submission 187412) | Marine gutless worms symbiont microbial communities from Max Planck institute for Marine Microbiology, Germany - Olavius geniculatus... ...
TGAGGTTTACAAAGTGATTCATGGATTGTCTGCTATTCCGTTTGAAGCCTTATTTGAATTTGACACTAATAGTCGTACACGTGGACATTCCCTCAAGCTGAGAAAGAAGCGTTGCCGGCGGGATTTGGGATTGTACTTTTTTCGGAAAGAGTGGTGACATTGTGGAACTCTCTGGATGAGCAGTGTGTGTCAGCATCATCACTGAATTCCTTCAAGAACAATCTGCTGAGATTCAGAAGTCTGATGGGTCGGTTCATGGACACTGGTGTTCCTCGACCCTAGAGGCTGGTAATCCAGCCTCGCCTGGTGCGTTTACCTGGTGCGTAATCGGGCCGTGCGTTCACTAACTTCGCTAATAAAACCGACGGAATTACTAGCTACCCCAAACACTACATATACCAAAGTATTATTATTATTTAAAGAAAGAAATATTACAACAACAAAAATCACACCTCAAGCAAACCGGAAACGAAAAGAAAACGTAAACAAAAGTTAGGTCTGCCTAAAACCCGAAATCCACGAAATCCTACTCACTGTTGTGAGCGAAATCCATACCGTAGTCCACAGACCACACCACAGCAAACACGGATGAAGCTTGAAGAAACAGGCACGTCTTTCCGGAAAACTGTCTGTACACTACACGACAATTGTCTGCCCAACAGCTACCTTGTACCAAGTCGGACCACTATTCACCGCAATCGGGGGTACCACTGCATCCCAAATACTTGCATTGGAATTTGTAGCCAAACCGCTTCCGTCTGTTATTGGTCTGGCATGGTTATATTGACACCATAAAGGAACTTATCAATGCCCTATCCGTCGGTACCGTCGTTGACAGCCTAAGAACACCAGGAACTGTTATCCCCAAAGAAGTCTCGACCCCAATTTCCCAAAAAAAATTGTATAGCGAGGCTAAGTGAGCGCATTACGTACAGCATTACAGCCACATACCACAGCAAGCACTGTACTGGCAGGTACCAGAATATAAGAGAAAACAAGGTCGACCAAGAGCGAACTAAAGGAGCACAGTCAACAGACTTATAAAAGATGGCGATCACCTGAGAAGAAGCAGAGGTGGGAGCTCTTGACAGACACGGATGGCGTCGGAGTGTGGCCCAATGTGTCCAGTTGGATGCGGGATGAACCCAGGTCCAAGGTCCATTACAGCCAAAATGTATCAACACAGTGGTTACTATTAAAAACAAGTTATAGATATTTGCAAATACCCTATCTGATGGCTGTATTGCCGACTCTTCCATTTTTATGCGGGAGAGCTAGCTAGCATAGCTAGTAATTTTATGGTAGTTTTTATAGTCTCTGAATAGTTTGTATGTTGATGTATTATGACTGGTGACATGTATGTGCCTTGACAGTTTTTTTGGGCTGCAGTGAGTGCATCTTTATGCCTTGCGTGCTCCAGTTCTGCTGAACATTGTTGCTGTTTAGTTAAATGTTTCTTTGAACAAATAAACAAACAAACAGACAAACATTGTCCATATCTATGCTAAATATTGATCAATTTTCACAATTTTTTTATGAGTGGACTCTGTAAGAAATTTGCTACTCGGGGGCAAACACAATACACTTATTATGTTGCTACACTACCTTGTAAAATATAAATATCCAAGAACATACAACATCTGCAAATGGACAAGGTATAATGGTAAATGTTTGAACTATTCAACTTCAACTGTTAAAATATGAGCTGTAGTAAGTGTCAAAAACATTGGAAGACACGTTGAACATTTTTCAAATATTTTGAACAATTTTACTGTGCACTAATTTTCAATGTACATTAATGCTGGTTGATGGCTACAATTTTGCTCAGTTATCTGCATGAGCATACAGAGCAATGTATTTCAGTTGTGCAGCCCTACAAGTTGTACACTATTTTTTGAAAGATGAAAACTTACTCAGTAGCTAAAGGTGAATCTTTTTGACACTTATTATAAGTTATATTTAACATTTTACTTAAATACTTCAAAAATTCACCACTTGACCTTATTACCATCTACAGATATAGTACGTTTTTGGATATTTATATTTCACAAAGTAGTGTAGCAACATAATAAGCATGATGTGCATGCCACTGAGTAGCAAATTTCTTCCAGTCTAATGGTAAAAAATGTGAAAATTGGTCAATATTTAACGAAGATATGGAAAAAGTACAATAGCTTACTTTTTTGGCCCCACCCTGCAGATATGCTGCCTGACTATAAGAGTTGGTATATTAGTCACGAGCTGCTATGTTGCACTGCTGACATTGCAAGAAAGCCATCAAAAATGTCATCCATGATTTTTCACTTTATTTAGTAACTAACATAAGTTAACTAATAACATAACTGACATCATGATTTTTTTCTGACATTCATTTATCAACTGGCATATACTTAACAAACAATACTGTAACATGATTAGCTTAACATGTCATGATTTTTCTCTCTAATTATTAACTAACTGCATACTTAACTAATGACATAACAAAACTAGCGCAACTTAACTAATAACATCATGATTTTTTCTCTTCATTCATCGATTAACTACATGCTTGACCGAGGACAACATAATTAGCATAACTTAACAAAAACTGGACATGATTTCCATTCCGTTCACAACTACGTACCTAACTAAGGACACAACATAATTCACGTAACTTAACTGCAACGTCAGAATTTTTTGGTATTAATTAACTAAACAAGCACCAGCTGACAAGAGACAGACAGACAGACACATAAAGACAGTCATGTGGCTATGGAATGAAGCGAGAACATGGATTTGACTGATTACTGACGATACAATAACGTCCAGCGGATCACATTGTACGAACTCATCATTCGTACTCCAAGATCTGCTTGTGGTAGAACAGCAAATACCTGCCAATACCAACAACAACAATGATAATAGTCGATGCTACAGCACCAGATTTTATTCAGTAATCTGGGCCAGAAGAGCAGTAAGTTTCCGCCGAAAGGCTCAGTTTTTATTTTAACATTTTAACTCGGTGCTTTTGCATGATTCGTTCTGCACTGATTTGCTGGGCCGATAGCCATTCCAGCTATGTTTATAACTGTTGATTTTAACCTCCAGAAATCTTTACTACCGGGGGTGAAAATAATACTAATAGACTCTGCATGTCAATTGACTTCAAAGACACTGGACGGACAGTTACAGTAGTGCTATACAGCCAGAGCTAGACCTAAATGTCTTACAGAAAAAAGTATTTTAGAGTACGCACGAATGAAGCTAAAGAGCTACAACACAAAGTATCCGTGTTCAGAGAGTTCCAGCAAGAAGATAGTCACCCATTCAAAAACAAGAACACAACAACATAGTAGTAGTAGTATTAGTTTTGTTGTAGTAGAAACCCAATGCAGAGCTACGAAGCATCATCTGCCATATGGGATCAAACTATGTTACATGCCAAGTGATACGGGTGAATGTGCTCCACCTTAACCCCAGCAAAGCAAGCCGGTACTCAATTTACCTACCCCTAAGGGATGAAAAGCTGAGTTTGACCTCGATGTTGGCTACACACCAAGATAGTTTACCTGTCTGCAAACAGTGTGCCATCCAAGTTGTAACCGCTTGATCGACCCAACCAGAAGTCAAAGCCAAGATCTTTTGATCGTATCTCCGGACCAACATCATAACAAGTTACTCCACCAAGCAAAGTTATTAGTCTGCTGATCGATGCCTGTGACGAAACAGCAAATACCTGCCAACAACTGCATACCCACAGTCTACACCCACCATTGCTGCTGCTGCTGCTGCTACGACTACTACTACTACTACTACTGATTACAACTACTAAAACTGCCACTACGACAGCGACTACTACAGACCCTTCACTGTGTAGTACGTCAGAGATGTTAGCCTTGGTGATTAGATGGTCCTCACAGCGGTACCAGTGGTCCTTGTGCTGACGTATGAAACATGTGTAATGACCAGAGTCTGCCGTGCCACGGTGATTCACCACCGAGTACAGAGAATACCTAACATGCACACGACATAGAATATCTAACATGTCGAGCAAAGAAAACATTAAAGGTCTAACATACACAGGACAGAAAATATCCAACACACCAAGTAAGAAAAATATCTATCATACAGACAACAAAACTGCAACCTCAAAGTTAAACGTCGAACATAAACCGCTGAACCACTTACAACCACACAGACACGTAAGTGTGAACAACTTGCCCAGAGTTGTTACTTGGTGGCAGACTGCTAGCTCAGGGCGTTGAAACAGAAATGAACACCGTACAGGCACAGTTGTGAGAGAGCGCTGGTAACCTTACCTTACCTTAGTGGTCAAGTCAGCCTTCCATCCTTTCGGGATAGGTAAATCGAGTACCAGCCTATCTGGCTGGGGTTAAGGTAGGGCGCATTCACCTGTGTCGGGTGGCAGCTAACACTGGGTGATCCCATATGGCGGGTGACACTCCGTAGCTCTGAGATAGCTTTCCTATGAAAAGCTATAGCATTTAACCATTTTAACGCTGCTACAACTAATTCTGCTACTATGTTATTAACATGAAACTGTGATACCAAGTTAATAAGTTACACAAACTCGTCCTTTATTCTGATATAGATTGTTAACGTTTTGGCAACCGCTGCTGCCTTCGTTGTATATTGATGAATTTGTAATAACTTTGTGCCATTGAGTCTATTCAGAAACGTGTACAACCAACTTGTTTTCGCTGGAGAGCAGTGAGGAAGCTGATCGAAGCATCAGTTTCTGCTGCTCGTGAGATGTCGATGATGATGAAGTCTGTGTTGTGGCCAGCTGGCGAGAGTTGGACATGAACGGCGTCATGTCCAGTTCCTCGGGGAATGAAACGTACGTAGAGATCTTTTTGTGATAACCCGTCGAGTGCTCAAACCTCTGGCAACAACAACAACAACTACTACTACTACTGGGCACTAAAACAACCACTACGACAATGAACAACAACTATGACTACTACTACTACTACTACTACTTCTATAGCATCATGTTTGGTTCCTCGGGAAACAGAAAGTATGTCAAGATATTTTTGTGATAACCCGTTGAGTCCTCAAACCTCTAACAACAACAACAACTACTACTACTGCTACCACTACCATCACCACCACAACTACTATTATTGGATACTGAGTAATCTTGATCTAAGACTTTTTCAACTGAAAACCAGCACATCAGTTACTTCCGCCTCAAAACGTTTACAGGAATTTTCATTTCTTCGCAGCTTTTTGCTTTCATGTTAAAAAACCCGACAGGACAGACAGAGAGACATGCAAAATCCGTAACGCGACGTACAAGGATGTCCACGTAACAAAAAGTAATACCTTGTAACAGGGAGACAAATGAAGGGACCGACGAGCAAGAGAACCCGTAATGTGGTTAACTAGCACTAGACAATACCTTGAGGTGAAAGCAGGCGACAAGCGGCAGTTTTTTCATGGTGAGTTGTTTGGTGGACTCCTGGTAACTGTGACAGTGGCTGCATTTGATCTTGGCCGAACTGCCTAGGTGCTCCGGGCGCGTGAACCTAACACATTAGACGCTAAAATACTACCACTTTTGTTACTACAACTATTACTACTACCACAGATTGGGCGGTGCATAAAAAGTGAAACATATGTGTTTAGCGTAGATCAAACAATCAGCAAGTTTTGGAAACAATTAGCCTCGATCACTGCAGTGAAGAATGGTCACGTTGAGCAGTTGGATGCAGCATACAATGTGACTACCCTGCACTGCAATAACGAAGGTCACTTCAAAAACTGTCTGATTGCTAGACCTATAGATAAAGCACATAAATTCCACTTCTATATGTGCCATCCTGTACTGCTAACACTAAAGACGTAGAATCAATGGCATTGCACCTAACCATTGGCTAAACAAACTATTACTACACACATATCTACAAAGTGCATCCACGCAAATATGTATAAATTGTGCAAAATCTCCATCAAATTAGCAGAATCAGAGGTGTTAGCAGTCACTGGTACACCATGGTGAAATTAAAAAGCACCAAAACTAGACAAGTTCTGAACAAAGGGTTGGAACCTCCACCCCATTACTTTGATGATGGAGCATTTCCTGCTAGGTTTATATGGTGTAGACATCCCTAAATGAGAGGTAAAGAACAGTAACAAGCACAAACGTAAATACTGTACCTTGTGAGGCAGTTGATGAGAGAAGTTGGCTCTTCAAAGTTGTCAAAGCCTGCAACAACAACAACTACTACTACAACCAATACAACAACAACTACTATGACTACAACAACTACCATTAATAATACACCACACAGCTGCTTGGTTACATATGATGTCATACGAACGCCAGCCAGCCAGCGAAAGACAATAACATCCCATATAAGCCCAAAATACTACACCTGCTGCTGCTGCTAATAATAATAATACTGCTGCTCTTACTACTACTATTACTCACACAGACCTACATATTATACTGTACTACTTACTCCATCAGCCATGAGCATTAGTGCAAGTCATCTAATGGTAGCATACTGCAACTCACAACTTGTAACTGCGATGTTGTGGTTCAAGTGGCAAATGTGCCACGTTAAGCTTTCGCCTAGCAGCCCACATGCTACTGCTTATTTCTAAGGCCTACAGTTTTCCGCGGGTCATGGAATTTCAAGCCAAGCCATGGAATTTTTCCTTTGCTGCAGAATTGTGACATTTCCATGGAATTTCGCAGAATTTTGCAAAAGCTGAAAATATGCCAGCTATTAGTACAAATTTTGACTCGTTGACGTATTTTTATCACGAAAAAATCAAACCGAATTGCCAAAAGCTGTGGGCCCTACTAATAGTTATCGCAATATGGCACAATCATAAATACATGCAATGCAACTTGACAGATCGCACTTTTAAGACAAAAAAAAGATACGTAATCCTGTACGTTGCTAGCATAACTCAGCACAATGTCATGCCAGCCAGCCCTTCAGAAACTAAAGCTTCTGAACAGAATAGAGCTCAGTTTACTTACAAATGGAAGGCCGTGGTGAGCCATGGAATTTGGACGATTTTGCCATGGCAAGCCACGGAATTTTGCAAACTAGTTCATGGAATATGGCAAAATTTTCCGTGGAAAACTGTGGGCCCTACTTATTTACCATCCTGCCGAGGTTAGGAAGACGAGCTGACCTGAGCATATGTAGTTAACAATTTCCTCAACATTGCCAGCAGATGACCTACTGAAAGATTTGAACTGCAGCATAGAAGTTACAAGTTACGTCGTGGTTAAGCTGGAAGAAACACACACATACCCTCAAAGTCGGGTGGTCCGAGGTCAAGAGATATGTCCCAGAATGGATCGATTGTTGTAGAAACATTACTACATGCACAGCCGCACAACCACATGTTAGCAAGGTACCCAGATGCATAAGGGCAGCAAAGGAAGCAGAGGGGTAATCAAACAACTGCTTCACAATTTTTACGTGTAACAGCAGCTACTGCTGTAGTGCGTCTTAGCCATCGCAATTCTGTCTGTCTGTGGCTTAGTAGGTCTGAGTGGTATTAAACAGGGGCCTGAAAAAAGATTTTTGGTATTGGAAATCCCAGTGTATATTTTTCCCAAAGATGGTCCTTGGCATGGCTTACAAGTATTACTCAATACTCGTTCATTCACAATCTAGCATTTGTTGTACCTGCCTGCCTGCCTGTCATGTATGTGCTCTGAATGCTAAAAAAACTGCAGGAAAAACTGTGTGGACATTCCGTAGCACAAAAGTAACTGATAAGCCAAGATTTAGTTTAAAAGTCTGGTTGAAAGACAAAGAGTTAGGGCTGCAGTTGCACAATGCATCGTTGTGTATACCGGGTAGCTGGGTGGACAGACAACAGCATATCACGTCATCATTGAGCTGACAACTTCACTGGGTCCTGAAATAAATGATGTATCATATAAGTATGTGTGAGAAACCGAGAGAGATTTACTTACTGACAGATCTGACAGGTGACGTCAGACTGAAGACCACCGGTGAAGATTTGATCAATGATACAATTACAGTGATGAACAGACTCACTTGCATTAGTACTAGTATCATCTATACACAGACAGACATACAGAGATAGACAGGGGCAGACAGACAGACAGACTCAACCTCAGACAAACACATAAGGAAAACGACAGACACTAGACTGATATAAAATTTAATAGTAAACAGTATAAAAAGTGCTTGACTGCTTGCCAATGTAGGCCTAGCCTACCGTGCATTGGGTAGTAAGACCACAATAGAACATGCAAACACACAAAGTTGTTCATGCAGCCTGATCTGTAAAACATAAGGTTTGTGACTTCGCAGTCAAGTAGCTAAATTGTAATTACTGGCATGATTTGGTCATCAAGCAACAAAAAAGAAACCGACAGCAAAAATGAAAATCATAGATTTTTGGAAAAAACACACACCAAAACCACGTTTTTTGCAAAGAGAAACTAAAGTCAGATTTTGCAAACTGAGAGCCTAGAGAAGAAGCGTGTTTCCGAGGCATAGTCTGCACCTTGCATTCAGGATTAAAGTGATAAAGTCTAGTCAAAGTAGTAGAAGCAGCTGCTATTGCTACTACTACTACAACAACTGGGTACATATAAAGCCTATAGTCAAAAGTCTATAGCCTTGAAGTTTATGTACACTGGGTCACTTCACTTTTTGACTTAGACTTTCGCTGAGACTTTCACTGAGTCTAAAGTACCTACTTAGACCAAAGTTTGGACTCAGCGAAAAGTCTCAGTGATTCGCTGAGTCCAAAAGTACCTACTTAGACCAAAGCTGAGCCGAACTAAACTGGCTAAAGTCGGTTCGATTTGCAAGGAAGAGATAGCTTTAGCCCTTAGGGCTTAACTTTCGCTGAATCTGAATTCACTTCAACTTTTGACTTTAGCTGAGCAAAAACATGGCGACCCTTTACAGTCCTATGCATACGGATAGTCTAGTAAATTAAAGCAGTTTGGTACCAAAAATAAATGCCGTAATAAATATACAATGACGTCAGATGTTACTTAATTAGGCCCTACGTTATTTGCGTGCACGGCGCAATTAAATAAGCAAGTCCAAGCGTAAATGGTTGATTAATTTCCTGTCAGGTTTACGTGTTTTTCCGCCATTTTTAGTTGTTTTGGTCTAAGTCAGTAGACTAAGACCAAAGTTGAACTGTGGTCTAAGTACAGATTTTAGCGCTCAGCTTTAGCTTTCGCTCAGCGAAAAGACTCAGCGAAAGTCTAAGTCAAAAAGTGAAGTGACCCATTGTACAAGTACCTTTACAGTGCTGGTGCAGAACGTCCAATGCAGCAATGAGAAACTCATGCGCATCTTGTTGCTCATAACCTGCAAGATGACGTGCATGTGTCCACACCAGATGCAGCAGCCGATATGGCGTGTGAGGCATGCTCGCTCCCGAGTAAAACTACAACACAATATATATGTTCGTAGTAGTAGTGTTAGTAGCAACATAGTAGTAGTAATGATAGAACTAGTAGTAGTAGTAGTAGTAGTATAGATTCTGATAGCATGGGACAGATGTGGGCAGATGCTCAGATGATAAACAGTACCGAGCTATGCATAACAAAAGCCATGCTAACACAAAGCCATGTGAAAATCGGCTCAGATTAACAGCCAGATTTCAACTGCAATGAAAGAAAGCAAAAGCACCACAGAGTAACACTGTACAGAAAAAGCCAATATCATTACTGCTGACCAACAACAGTGGGTTTTATTGGTAAACTCACCCAAAACTCACCCCTAACTCAATCCAGTTTTAGTACTTTGATCCACTAATAATAAACATATTTTACCATAGTTAAGTTGTAAACTTTTAGATCTAGGCTACGAATTTGGATATTGGATATTTGTTTGATGTGGACATTATCTAACAGTGCTCATTCTAATGACTTAAAACTGATGAAGACCCCAAAACCCTTTTAAAAAACCTAGGTTTCAACCAATAAAACAAACAGGGCTGGGCCTTTAAAATAGGTTTTTAAAAGAAGTTGCAAAGCACCTCTTGGAATAGATGAGCCATTTCACAAACAAGACACTCAACATTACTTCCCGAGTTCATTCGACAAATGTGTCTGTCAGAGAGGAAGTAATCTCTCAGCAGAGGTGTGTGCGTGAGAGCTTGAACAATACAGTTCATGAAGCATGTGTTACCAAGGTTTATCAGACCTCGCAGACCTACAAATACACACATAAACTGTACACTGAATCTTCGAAAAAATGTCACCCTTTTACATCAGTGATATTTTAATCACACGTCCTCCGATTTTGCCAATTTGTGGTAAAACATACCCCAAACAACAGACTAGTTTACACAACCCAACAAAACTTACTTTGCATGTTTGTACCATAAGTTGTATAAACTAGCAACGATTTTTAAAGTGATTTTGATGACACACAGTACAGCATCACATATACAATATTAAGTCTACAGTCTTAAGTCTATAGCCTTGAATTTTATGTTCTAGCACTTTGTGGCCTACAAGTCTATGGCCTTGCCTAAAAATCTACTCCTTGGATCTATACTTCTGAAGTCCATGTCGCTGAAGTCTATGATCTTGAAACCTAAGGTCTTAAATTCTCCGACTTTTCTGTGACAGCTGTCCGATTCTTCGACATTTCCAAACAAACGACAACCAGTGACAGCGAGTGGAGATCTTACACACTTCGGTGCTGCAATGCTGTCATCCAAGTGAAAAAGCAAAACTTTCGACTGCGTGTAAATGTTCTCCATAGAAATTCACAAAAACACACTTCTGAGATCAACTGATCCACTGACCAGGCAAAACATGAACAACAGTTTAGTCCAAAGCACTCCAGGCGACTGTCATAAAAGTAGTAACTGACAGTTTTTGCCCATCCCTTCTCTCCCCACTACCTGATAGCAGATTTAATTTTGCATGATGGGGGTCGAAATTTTCCTTAGTCAACTGACAAGGCACATCACTTATAATAAGCAACAGCTTGTTATTATGGGACAAGCCATGACAGAAATGTAACGGTAGTAAGTAAACTGCCAACCTATTGTAGAGTTGCCATTGACTTTTCGTCTCTTTGGGTTCTCATGAAGTAACCTGACCTCAAGCTTTGATGGCTCCCATGCAGTGAAAAGATTTAATACACCTAAAGATATACATGGTGTTTCATAAAAACAGGACCCCTTTTTGTTTTTTTTCAGAATTCACTCAAATGATGACCAATTTACACAAAATTTTTAATAGTTGTAGCTAAAGAAATACCAATCCAAAATATTGAAGTAGATTAAATATTCTTTGCTAGTCGTGACGCAATGCTGACCTCATAATGTGTCATGAGTATGAGCTTGCTTGTCTCAACTGGTGCTGTCAGTTGCTACCCTGCTTCGATGGTGAACTTAATCTGGTTCGCTAATGAAAAATGTTTATCATGTCAGTACTGAGCAACATGAGGACATAAAATCTGGCATCTTGCGATCCAAAAACGCAACTATTTTGCAAGCTCAGTGTGCTAGTGCACTGTCTTGCTCCAACATGTGAAAGTCCAGCTATCCCCCCAGACACGTTTGCTTTGCACGTTTTTTTGTGGCTGCAACTGTAAAACTTCAAAAATTTGTCATCAATGAATCAGATTTTTCACCATCAGAGGACGGTAGCAACTGACAGCACCAGTTGAAACTAGCAAGCTTGTACCCATGACATATTATGAAGTCAGCATTACGTCAAAACTACTACTAGCAAAAAATATTTAATCAACTGCCATATTTTGTTAAAATATTTTGAATTAGTATTTCTTCAGCTACAACTGGTAAAAAATTTTATGTAAATTGATCATAATTTCAGTGAATTACGAAAGAAAGAAAAAGGGGTCCTTTTTATGAAACACCGTGTACACAAACAGAAAATACTACTACTAACAACAACAGCAACTACTACTACCATGAAACATACACAACAGTACATGTTGCCTGTTAATTCTACTTATAACAAGTAAGGCCAAATTTTTTTACCTTAGTTTACAGTGTTGGCCTTCGACGTAAATTCAAGACAACATCCTGGCACTGCAGTCTGGTCTGGCCCAGTAGATATATGAACTCCAACTGCTACCTCAGTTGAGTAAATATTTCAATATTTCAATATCTATTTCCCTTACCCAAAATTTATTACATCGTCTTTTATATTCAGTAACAGTAACAGTAGAAATAGTATTTCATGACTTACATCGTTCTCTTAGTCCACAGTGTCTGAAATGTTAAAATGGCCCATAATCTCACTCCATTCAAGTGTGACGATAAAAACGACACTTGGGCTTGTGTATAAAACACTATAACACCCATTCTTAACGAAAACACACCGTCGATCAGTCACAACAATTGTGCATTTCATCATTATCTAGAGTTTATTATGTCTTGTTACACTCGCACAATACACTCTACACCGGGATGAAACAAAAAATAGTAGTGGAAGTGGTAGTAACTCAGAAGTGCTAGTAGTCAGCAGCAGTCAACAAATGCCAGTAGTATGGTAGTAGTACCTAGTGAGGTTCCGGCAAGCTGTCGTTGACTCCTGGCAATGGTGTCCACCTCATCGCAGTAGATGTAGTCATGACATCCGAAGCACAAAATCACGCCATATGTCAGATCAATCGCTGCCAAACATAGCAACAGGCAAGCTAGTTGTTGTTTTTTACATAGCAGTCCGCCATCCAAGACCCACAGGCCTCAGCTGGCCCACAGCCGATTTCCAATGTTGGGTTGGTGGGGAAAGGGTGTTGATGAACTTGGCAACCACATGCCAGACGAATTTCTTTCAAGCTAGCTGCTAGCTAGAATCTGCATCTGGTGCACCATGCAAAATACTAAAATAGCCAGTCTGTCCACATTCCGCACATCTGTGCTGCGTAAACAGTACAAACCAATCGCCTACATGTCTTAGTCCTGGATTTTTCTCTTGAGTTCATTTACAACAACAAACTCAAGATTTCTACACATAGGCAAAGTGCTTACTCCTGTCGTGGATAAGTGTTTGCATCAAAATGCATTTGGTATGTAAACTTAACTAGTTTAAAACACATAACAGGAAGCAATGACTCAGTGGTTCAATGCACAAGGACTACATTTCTGATAGCAATTCAAGCTCAGCTATTTTTTTTCACTGTTGAAATTCTAACTAAACTACTTTCTATGACCTCTTAACTGATTAACAAAAAATGTTAATGTAGTTATTATGCTGAAATGATCATCTAAGTACACAAAATGACCCGAACAGTCTGTGTCAAATTTTGTGCAAATCTATCCATGGTAGACTTCTCTGCGAGTGGGTAGAATACAAGCATAATGTTCAATATTTGTAGAATCAGATAAAGTCTTACCAATGTTGTGTTTCTGGTTAATTGCATGGTCCTGGATGTGACAAGCTCCATAGCAGCCAAAGTATACACAGAAGAGGCACGAGTGCAGCCGTGGCCGATACTGACGACATGTGTGACAGATGGCAGTCTTTGCCTACAGCAGCCATACAACAAAAACACAACAACTACTAACACTGCTAGTGCTGCTACATATCAGTCCCACTTGGTCCAAGTTTCTCATACTAGAAAAATAGGCTATCATACATGGCACACGAGTAAGTTTCATCTTCTTGTTTCTATAATGTACAGATCCTCTTGCGAGTAATGTCGTACATGGCAGATGTGAATGAAGTGACGGAAACAACAGTTGTACTTGAATAACAAAACAGACAAAACGTGCAAGTGCTGATAAAAACAGGATGGGTCAAATCCGGTGCCAATTTGTGGTTTGGCCATGGTTCTAAGCTGGCAAATAACCTGCCAGTTTTTCAGACCAAATTATTAAACATATTTGACATATTTAACCTTTCGCTTCCTAGAGGCCGGCGAGTTGCAGGCAACGAAGTGGCGATATATCACTTTGAGCGGTTCTGTTCCGCGCTCTGCCAGGAACGAGATTAGATGCGGACAGCCGTCCGGCTGAACTTCAGGACAGTCCACCATATCTGCCCCAGGACTTTCAGTGATTTATTACTTTGCAATAGTTTTAAAATACTGACATGACGCCGCCGATGTCAAGAGTTTGTTGATCGCGAGTCTACAGTGGCGTCAGATAAATAAATAAGTAACTTTATTAGATGTTGAGTAAGTAAGCAAATCGAACTGTCAAACACAAAATGAACCGAAGTGCCCGGAGAAAAGCTTTTTTTGTGCTGTGATAATAAAATTATTGCTTATCATTTTTTTGCAAAGAAAACGCTAGCTGTGGTGGAAAGGGAGAGAAACTGCACTGCGCTGTAGTCAAAGTACTATCACTACTGTGGTACCGTATTCAGCGGAAATACCGGTAGTAAGCATTACCGAATACCGTATATGGCGCTAGCTTGTGCCTACTCATGCTATCAGCATCAGAATCTGTCGTATGAGATGACCATTGGTGACAATGGTGAATCAGGTGAATCAGTGACAGTCACACCACAGTGGTCACACTCAAACCGTCCAGGCCACACTCACGCCCACGGTTTTCTTAACTTTCGGTGTTCCATAATCTATTTTTAGCTATGTTAAATTCCCAGACCCGCAGCTGACAAGTATCGTTGCGTTTGTGATTGTTGAATGATTGCAGTATATTGTTAATCACAGAAAAAAACTGTTATTGACGCTGCTGTTTCAAGATGGAATTCGGTTCAAAATACGTCTACAGTTACACGGACTCGGAAGAAGAGAGTGTGTCAGAGGACGAATTTGAAAGTGGAATGGAAGTCAGGGCTACTGCCAACACTGGGTTATTTAGGTATAACTGATCATTCCGCAAGTCTGTATAATTATGTACCCTTTGGTTCTTGATGACAACAGGGTTATCTGTACATGAGAATGATGAGCAAGGTAGCTTTTCAGCTGTAAATGCTTAGCTGCCTGTTTTGTTCATTATTTACATCAATGACTTAATCGAGTCATGCGGGGAAGATGCCAAAATTTATCTTTTTGCAGATGATGGAAGGCTATATAATCATATTAAGTGTATAGTTGATGCAGAAATACTACAGTGCAAAAATGATAAATTTACAAACTGGGCTCACAGATGGTTAGTTAAACTTAGTACAAAGAAATGTAAATCGATGTCATTCCATCAACGTTAGTATGATACTACGAACAATAGTTTCACATACAAAATAGATGGTGTTCTATTAGAACAGGTCGAGTCATGTAAGAGATCTTGGAGTCTTGTTTGATCAACATATTGGTAATATAGTCAGTAAAGCATATTCGATGTTGGGACTTATACAAAGAAAGTTCTGAGAATTATCTTGGGAATGCTTTGTTGTTTTGTATAAAAGTTTGGTAAGACCATATTTGGAATATGCTAATACTGTTTGGGCTCCTAGAAGGATGTGCGATATAGAAAAAATTGAAAAAGTCCAAATGAGAGCAACAAAACTAATTAGGGGTCTATCTAGTCATTCTTATGAAGAAAGATTATGTGTTTTGCAGTTGCCAACTTTATGCTATAGGCAGTTAAGAAGGGATATGATTCAGTTATATAAATGTGTAAAGAACAAGTATGATACAGATTTTGTGTTACAGTTGCAGTATAAATCTATGTTAGAAAAGCGATATGATACCAGGGGTCATAGTTACAAATTGGTGCCCCAGTTATGTAAATATGATCTACGGAAACATTTTTTTGTAAATAGATTAGTTTAAGGCTACCGGATTCTAGGAACTGGTAGACATAATGTTGTGTACTTACATTTATCATGTGGGGCATGTGAACAGGTTGTTATATGGTGTGTGGTTTGCAGCATGGGGGGTAGAACTTCGGCTAACAGTTTTTTGGCAGCATCAGTTGCTCGTCCTTCTCAGACTGAAGGAAGAAATTACTCGTTGCCTCCACCGCAACATCGTGGTGTGTAACACAAGCTGCTTCGTGATTTACCATGTCTGCATTGTTATTACAATGCACTATCACTTTAGGTTAATACCTTGAACACACCCCAGGTGATCTGGGATAGACTGGTACTGATTGTAACAGTAGGTTTGAAGTCTGATATGACCTGCCTTTTGCTCACATCAAGCACTGCGATGCAAGAGCATTGATGTGCACAAGAGCTGAGACTGGGGAGAGATGGCTCCGAGACCGAGACACGATCAAGACAAAACGTTTTAGGTTTGAGACAAGACTGACACCAAGTCGTTGTAGCTCTCACAACATTAATACCATTAAGCACCACAAATATGGGTCATGGTATTTTGGCAACCATGTTTGCATGTTTATATTCATTTCTAGGATTAGCAGGTTTTTGCCACAGGTGGTTTGAACCATATTATTTGAGTTTTTTTACTGCTAATAGGCCTATAGCCAGACTTCTGCTAAAGGAGGGTTTGACTCCCGCCTAGGTCACAAAGTGGCTTTTCATTAATTCAGCTAAGGAGAGCACTGTAATCTTCCCGAGTGTGGTCACAACAAATTCCCTACTACAGATGTATTTTAGTGCATTTTGAGCACAAAAAATGCATCAGGTGGTGATGTCTGGTTATTTTGTGCAATGTTGTCTGGCTCCAGCTGACTGTGCAGGATGGTTTGATGGAATGCATTCATTCCAACCTCCTAGCTATGGACCCAGTTAAACACTGCCATCCACTACACCATTTTACCATACTGTTTTCTGTATCATAGGAGACATGATGGAGAACGTTGTCATGGTCGTAATTGTGATTTGTGTCTGAGGCTGGACACAGATTTTTGGCATTGATGTGTAACTTTGTGACTGTTTTAGCTTCAGCCAAGTCGGCACCGATGCCACCCAGATCACCTGGGAAAGTTCACAAATGGATGCTGAAAAACACAGGCTTAAGAGGTAATTTAGCCTTTTGACTTATGAGTAGTCAGTGCCCTGTATCATCATGCCAGACATGTCAGTTTTGCTTCGGCAGCTGAGAGAAAACGATCGTCACTTTGTCAACTAAGAGTTTCAGCATCTTATGAACTTTTGTTTACTAGTCATGGCGATTACTCAGTTGTTTTTATTTTTACCAAGAGTCATTATGTTCTGTTTATTTTGTTTAATAAATGCATTGTTGTGTGTAATAAACCACTGTTGATTTCCAGATTATCCTGGACCATCACAGATGACATTAGGGCAGTTCATCGAGTAAATTTATGCCGTCTTTTTATTATGCATATTCTTGTTATTTCTCTGAGCTGTTTGTTGTAGTTGGTTTCATGCATTCACCCGTTTTATAGTTTTTATTATCTCTACCAATTTACCAACTTAACGTACTGAATGGAGGAGTATTCATCTGATTTTTGTCATTTTTTTTGTTTGTCTGTGAGCAGTGGCGTCATGTCATAATAACAATGATATTATTACGTCACCAGCAGATTGTGCATTGTGCATTGTGACGTCATCAGCAGCAACACAGGCAGTAATTATAGCTATACTGATAAGCTATTGAAGACAGAAGTTTACTTAGCTTTTTTAATGAACAAATTCCCAAAAATGCCTTCAGATTTCTATTTTGTAAAAAGTCACTTGACGGAGATATGTGCTCTTACACTTCTAGTTTGTTGGGTGGAGGTTTTGCAGTGTGTAGCTTAGTTGTTGCTGATCTGTTGTGCCCAGACGCTACATCAGACACTGCAGCTGAACCGCCGCAATCAGAAGCTTTGCGGTCAGAAGCGGGTGATCATTCTTCGCCTCAGTTGGGCAAGAAATGGCGTCGAGCGGACACAAACGTGATGGCGATCAAGTTTGACCAGCTGAAGAAGCCCAGCAACATGCACACAGGCGACCCTGTGAGCTGTGAGAAATGCCACGCTATGATGTCACATATCAGCAGTGTCAAACAGCATGGCGATGAGCAAGTGAGTCTGATCAACTGTGGCCTGTGCACTGCTGGGGTATAGGCTCAATCCGTTTCCTTGCTCGATGTTGTAGAATCAAAATATTTATAGAGTGCTAATGGACGAAAGTCAAATCTTACAACACTCACAATACTGTGTGCAGTGTGATAAGGACAACCATCAAAGTCCACGGGAAAGGGAGTGCTCGAGTACATTTTAAAGTACTTGTCCTTGTACTTGAGGGTCAAGTACTTGTTGACATGTGGCAAGTACTTTATTTTTATTTTCCAATATTCTAGCTGTACAGTGATATTTGACTTAAGTCAAAGTCAAAAGTCAAGTCCAATCAAATTATTATTTGTCTCAAAGTCCGAGTCAAAGCTTAAGGGAGTGTTGCACCAACGTTGTTCAACTTTGAACCTGGGTCAAATCTGAGTTTGAACCTAGTTCAGCCGTAAATTGCATTGCACCAAAACGGTTCAAGCGTTGATCTCCGTTCAATTCTGAACTGCCATCTGACCACTGATCAAATTTTGATCTCGGTTCAACTCACGGTTACGCACACTAGGCAATAAATATTTTCTGTGATACTATTGCTGCAAAAAAATTGCCTGATTCGAATCTTATCCTGTCCAGAAAACTTCCTCGTATCGAATTATAAGACTTTTAATGCAATTATACTGATGATCTGGATATGATAGATTTCTACTATATTTGCTTTATGTTTTATTTGTGTTCAATAAATTAACAAATAGATGAATAAATTGCATTTTTCGATGGCGTTGTCTTGCTGCTACCGTAAACATACAATTGAACCCTAACCACAGCAACAAAAACTCATTGTATCGATTTATAAGTCGTTGAATTCGATTATACTTGTGATCCAGATATGTTACATTTATGCTATATCTGTTTTCTGTGGTCTTTTGCTGGATAAATTAATTAATGGATAAATAAAAGGCCGATGCACCGTTGCTATGCTGTACTTGCAGTAAACATATTATCTTGACAACGGACGTAGAATAATTAACGAATATCTATTGGAACACAAAATGTGTATCTTCGGACCTTTATCAATGCAACTGTTGATGCGAAAATCGTGTAGTAACTTTAGGGAAACCTAAAATTCTAACAAATTACAGCCAATCTGTACTGGACTGTTTCGTGTGACTGTGACGTCATTGTAGTTGTCCCATAGGCTGAGCGTGGTTGACCAATCAGCGTCGTTCACGGTATAACCACAGCCGATCAACTGAACGGGATCAGGTGATCCAAGTTCAATTTGGTGCAACGTAATTCAGCGTGAACTTGGTCTAACTTTTGATCTAGGTTCAGCTGAACCGAGATCATGAACGACGTTGGTGCAATGCGCCCTATTTCAGATAATTTACAGATGTCAAAGCCAAAGCTGAAGTCAAATGATTTTTATCTAAAAATGTCAAAGTCAAATTTATTTTAGCCAATTTCACTTTGACTGACTTTTAGCTCATCTGGCTTTGTAATAACTGAAATGCAGTTTAAGCCTAAGCCAATAAATTTATTCCAAAAATGCAGACGGCTTCACACTTATACAATATCACTTACTGTGTTGATTGACTTGTTAACTGGTTTAAAGAGTCAAAGTTGTATAAAAGTAAAATATAAAAAAACGAATGACATGAAAACTGACTGATGACAATCTCTCCACAGCTACGGTTCGGCCTAAGTTAGTTATGATGTATTAATCACTGGATGTTGATTTGCATTACTTCCATTTAAATTGACTCACTTAAAATGGTGTGTATGCAACTCGGCTGTATTTAAAGTTGATATTAGTGATCTAATAAACTAAAAGTATATGCAAAAAGTAAAGTGATTGTAAAAAAATAAACCAAAAAACAAAACGTTTAGTTAACCACACCTAGCCTGAGCTAGGCTTATATAATAAAACTTTGTTGAAAAAAACTAATGAACATTAAAACTGAAATATATGTTTATAAATGTCGCTAGTTTTTTGTTTACAAGTCAAAGTCAAAATGAAGTGTTTTCTTGCATTTTTGCATTTCCATGGTATGACAGGAGTTAAGACTTAAGGTTAGGACCCAGTGTTCTTGTCGTTGGCCTTGAGGGTAAGACATTGATTTGGCCTACAATTTCTTGGTCTTGCAAGGCCTCAGTTTGTCAGACTTATAGTCTACTTTTGTACAGTCATAAATCACTCATTCTGTTGATGGGCTGGTCTTCTTTTGTGACCTGTAGGCCTACTCTAATATCTGCATTGCTGAACAAGCCAATGTGTTTATTTCTCAGTTTTCAAGGTTACTGTGCGTGCACATGTGTGTCTTTTTACATGTAGGTTAAATTAATGCACAACAAACATTTGTGATTGTGACAAAAAGTTTGCATTGCACTTGACTTGTGACAGGGGTGGAAAATAGAAGCAGTTGTATATGGCAGCAGGACGTACGGGGTGTGGATGGGGATAATATTTTAAAAGCTGTGGGGATAGGGTGATAAAGAGGGCAATAGACATGGTGACGATTAAGGATGGGGCCAGAAGTTGTCTCTGTGCAGTTCTCTAGTTAGTAGGCTTACTATGCACAGTAACACTGGCAAAACTTTACAGCTACAGTGGTGTCACTAAATTTGGTGCAAGGAAGCACAAAAACTAACAAAGTAATTTAAGGGAGACACATTTTAATTAAATAACGATTTTAAGTAAAAACTGCAGTTAAAGTTTAAACTCCATTTTGCAAGGCAGAGATCAAGTAATGAAAACATTTTTAAAGCATTCATTGAATGTGTCGTTGAGGTCAAGTCCTTGGCCTTGAAAATCAGGTCCTTGTTAACAACACTTAGGACCTGGGTTAAAGTTAGGGATAATTGCTAAACTAATAGATTGCAACCTCAAGTTTCGTGCTTTAGCTTGAACTTTTTGTTTTAGCTATTGTGGTAAAAACTTGAGTTGTGCTTGACAGTTAGTTTCAAGTACTTGTACTTGTACTTGTACTTGAACGTCAGGTACTTCTTGTACTTGTGCTTGTGGCTTCAGTACTTGCAACGTCTCTGCCGCTAACCCAAAACCCCTGAACCGATCTTCACCAAATTTCAGTGGCATGAATACGTTGAGGAACTGTGGGCTGTGTGGTATGACTGAGTGATTGGTCAGTTCATTACTCACAGACTGGCCAGGTTGCCAGCGAAACTAGATGGCTGGGTGCAGTGAAAGTGTGACCATATTCTATCAGCTGGCTAGCATGGGGGTGCAATGTGCACAGATTTGGCACTGCGAGTTCTGCGACGAGCAAAACGTCGTGGACATCTTACCGGAAGAGATACCACAGCTGGCTGACGTTACATACATGTTGAAGCCGGCTGCGTCAACGACTGCCACAAGCTGCGGTGGCGTCGATGAGTCACTGGTGGTGTTCTGCGTCGATATCTCTGGCAGCATGTGTGTCAGCGAACAGGTACATTTATTACACTTTTGCGATTGTGCTGTGGTTTTAATGTTGATTTTTTGACTGAGTCAGTCTAATAAAAGCCGTCAACTTTTGTGGTTTGTTTGATTGGAATGAAATTGGGTATCATGTGCTGTTAGAGGTCAGTGAATTTTATTCAGTGTTGCACAGTGTTACACCATGCGACAGGAAACCTTCCGAAGACCTTCTGTATTCTTATTCTGTATTCTTTGAGCTGGCAAATGACTAGTGATTCTTAAACTGCTCAAACGAGGGAACAATATCTGAATTTGTTTGGGCCAGATTTCTGTTATTTGCCTTAGTTTTTGCATCATGTAATATTGAACTTCACTGGTGTGCAACGTTTGTAAATCAGTACAGGTCTTGTACAGAGCTAAGTCGTCTAAAGTTATTAGTGACTCAAGTAATCGTCGTTCGTGAACGTTGTGCAGTTCAATGGTATGATGAAGCTGTGCAGTAGTCATGCTGATCACTTTTGCTTGCGGAACATGATTTGAGCAGTGGCAGATTTAGCAAGTAGCTGCCAGGGATTCTTCAGCACCCTTAGATTTAGGCTGAGGACCCCCCACTTCAGTATGCATAACACACTGGCTGATGGGAAGTTTTATTGTTGACTGTATAAGTAAAGGCCATCCTGTACAAACAGGTTTATGGTGGAAGACAGCACTCCTAGATTTTTGGAGAGCATATAATCCCACTGGATCATAGACAGTCAGTCTCTGCTGGGACAGAGCTGTAACATGATGTATTCTACATTCCTTATTTAGTGCAGTTACCGATACTGGTCAAAGGGCAGTGTGATGCTTTCTGTCTGGGAAGGTAATTGCTGGCCTAGTGGAAAGTAATGGCAGCCTGCCATTGGGTTTATGAGTATGTTACCTGTGGGCTGACTGCCTAGAGACCAAGATTAGCTCCGGCCCCTATGCTCGTATTGCGTATGGGTTACCTTTACCTTTATTTTTTTTATTGATCATTAGTGATGCATTGTGGAGTAGGTGGATGGTAAGATGAAGCTGCGGGGCAGTCATGCTGAGCGCTATCGCTCGCTGAACACGACCGGTGAGAACCAGTGGTTGCCAGGACAGAGTCGTAATGTGACCTATATCACTCGCCTTCAGGCGCTGCAGGCTGCTGTCGATCATCAGCTGGAACAACTGTCCAAGGATCACCCCATGCGCAAGGCTGCTCTCATCTCCTTCGACAACGAAGTAATTCATTAATCACTCTGTGTTGTCAGGCAGGGGGCAGTTGTTTAAACAGCAACGTGTTTCAGTTACTTCAGTTATTTTTTCTGGTAAAACTTTTTTTATTAGTTTACAGTCCACGTCTTATTTGGAAACATTTTTACAATTTCTTTGTTCTGTACTGTATTTGTTGTCTTAAAAATTTGACTGGCAGCCACTTCTTATCCTCAACACAGAACGATTATTTCAAGGTTACATCAGTGTTTTCATTGAATATTATATAAATTATAAAGGTGTATTCTAATTATTTTTTGAGTTTGTTAGCTGGAGTACATTTGCTGAGGCTTTTTTATTTATATCAATCAGCATTAGAGTAGTTGTTTTTATGGAATACATTGCCGTGCATCAGTTGGTTAATTTTTCAAAAATTATATTTTACAATTTAGTGTAGCTAGACCTTATACGTGTGGTGAGAAGTTAGTAACAGTTCTGTGGCAATTTTCCTCCCGAGTCTAACTGTGAAAGAATGTTAAAATCAGTCACGGTTTGGCAAAGATATGATAAATAATGCAAAGGGTTGTTTTTTATGAGACATGGTGAATTTACAGGTGCAGGTGATTGGTGATGGTACTACTGATCCAGTTGTAATAGCAGGAGACAAACTAAGCAATGAGAATGAACTTGCAAACATTGCGTCGTCACTAGCGCTGCCAACATCAATTCAGACAACCCGTGCATCACTAGGAGACAAGCTCTTCGAGTGAGTTGCATAGCTGATATTTGTAATAATACTTTGTCTATTTTAATGATCTGAATTTTCTGACGTTTGTAACATTAACACATTTAACTAATCGTTGATGGACCATCTTACTGAAGATAGTCAATGGCCATTTCTTATGTGACATCTTTATGAGTTTCTGTTCTCTGATATTATCTACTACAGTTGTAAGTAATACTCCTTGATCCACTGCTTAATATTCTTCATCAACACTTTGTGTGGAAAAAACATCCCGGACATTTTCGATTATAACTTTAAGAAGGATTATCAGATTTTAATAATTTTTGACAGTAGTATTTCTGACACAACTGGCGATCAAATAACTGCTCAATTTTCCACCACTTCCACTGAATGCTTCTGCACTACCTGCCGAAACAGAACCAACAAAATATTGCATTTTTATCTTATTTCACCTGTTTGGGTTTTCCCAAGTGGTGCAGAAGCAAACACTCGATGAGGTGGGAATTAACTGCATTCTGCGTATGCTAATGCATTTGAGTTCGGACCACGTGATTTTGCCACCAGAGGAATTTCACAACCCTGAAATTTTTCCTTCAATCGGACTTAGGACATTGGGTGGACTCACGTTGGGCTTTGCCCCAAATTTTTAGTTTTGTCTCATATTTTGTTGGTTCTGTTTTTCCCAGGTAGTGCAGAAGCAGACATTGGGTGACATAAAATATTATACGGTTATTTGATGGCCAGTTGTGCCAGAAATATTCGTACCAAAATTATTAAATTGGATATTCCTTCTTTAAGTGACAATCGATAATGCTTGGGATGTTTTTCGTCGGACATGGTGTATTTTGTTCTTAGGTTTACTTCGTTGCTGTTTCCCTGTTAGTGTCATTTTCCCGGCTTTTTAATGTACAGGGTGGTTTAGAAATATAGCACAAAGATTACAGCATTGTAATTTTGTAACCATATGTCACAAAGTTGTCATTCTGCTGAAAACCCTATGACTTTGTGACATATTATGGTTGCAAAATTATGGTGTCATAAACTTTGTGCCAGTTTTTTTTGATGACCCAGTATAACATGCACCAAATGCAGTATTTTCAACAATGCAGCTTAAGTCATTATTTCTGTTTCATTATATAATTACTTCTGCTAAATGACGGACTTGGAACAAGCTTGTTTTACCTGTACATTGGGCGACTTCACTTTTTGACTTAGACTTTCACTTAGCCTTTTCGCTGAGCCAAAGCTAAAGCTGAATGCAACAGTCTGTACTTAGACCAAAGTTCAACTAAACTTTAGTTTAAGTCTACTGACTTAGATCAAAACGATTAAAAATGGCGGAAAACCGGTAAACCTAACAAGAAATAAATCAACCAATTATGCTTGGACTTGCTTATTTAATTGCACCGCACATGCAAATAACATAATTACGTAACGTCTTACATCATTATGTAGCCATTATGGCATTTATTTTTGGTACCAGACTGCTTTAATTTACTAAACTATTTGTAAGTACCTACTTAGACCAAACTTTTGAAATCACTTCACTTTTTGACTCAAGTAGGTACTTTGACCGAAGTTTAGGCTTAGCTAAAGTCTCAGCGAAAGTTCAAGTCAAAAAGTGAAGTCACTCATTCTATTGTGTTATTTGTCTGTTTTCTTTCTGTCTGTGAAGTTACTCCCAAGTTACGAATAAGCTTTGATGAAACTTTTGGAAGATTGCAGTATGTTTTAGAGCAGTGTGTCTGTTTAAGATGCTGCTCATAGGCACTGCATGTAGTGATGATTCGATATAAGGATTTCAATTTCGATACGATATCGATACGATAGTTTGAAAATATCGCAATATTGATATTTTGAAAATGATAAGTATGTAAATCTTATACAAGCACAATAACAAGATGTAAACGTTCAGCAAGGCAGTTTGCTTTATATAGATACCAAAATGTGCCAATGAACTTAAAAATTAACTATTGACTGTCGTGTCATTAAATTACAATACTATAGTTTGTTTGCTTTGGTTAGTTTGTCGTTTTCTCCGTTTATTCCGTTATCTTGGCAATGCAGTAATAAAAATATAAACTTTTGGCTTATAATATTGCGATATATTGAAAACATTGTGATATATAAAAGATATCGCGATATAACGAAAAATTTGATATTTTTTTGACGATTTGATACGATATATCGGTATTGAAAATGATATATCGAATCATCACCAACTGCATGTGTTATTTTATGACATTAGCCATTGTAAATGTGATGACTGACTTTGCACTACTGATTCATTTGCAATACATGACACTGTATAATGTGTTTCTGATGGATTGATTGATGGATTTTGGTACAGTTTGGAGGAAGGCGGACAGACAGCGCTTGGTCCGGCAATGCTCGTGGCGATCACCGTGGCATCAAAAGTCCCCGGATCAAAAGTGGTGATGTGTACTGATGGTCTTGCTAATATTGGTCTCGGCAACCTGGACACTGAGTCGGCTGATCAGCACGCAGAGGCTTCTCAGTTCTACTCACAGCTTGGTGATAGAGCTAAACAGAATGGGTGTGTACAAACTGTCGAGCTTGGTTATTGTCTTGTGTTATTTTTTTCACGGAAATGTCAGCTATTCATGTTGCTAGCTTGTGTTAGTCAGAATCAGCTGCATAAAAGACAAAAATTGACAGATTTATAGAATAACCAAGTAGTTCCAAATAGTTTTGTTGTCTGTGTTTCTAAACTATGACACAGTTAATAGAACTACTACTTTTGCAGATTTTTGTGTAGTCTGCCATTTTTTCTAAGTTACTCTGGGTCCAGAAGGTGACACTTGATTTTTGAGAATTATTTTTGAGCTGGACTTTATAGGTGCCAAATGTATTTTTGTTGGCTAATCAACAGAATCAAATCACTGAAGGGTTTTAGTTAATGTGGATTTTGCTCCAGTTATTTTTCATGCAAGTTTGAATCATCTCTGCAGTGATTCTCTCCATCAAATCACACCTCACACGATAGTGTGAGTGTTGTAAGGACAACCTTCAAAGTATATGGGAAAAGGCAAACTTTGACCCTCAGCCAACCCAAAACCCTTGAACCGATCGTCACCAAATTTGAATGGCGTGATTACGTGGTGGACGTTTACCACCAAAAAATTTGGGCTCATTACCAACTAAAGTTAGCTTGTAAGGATGCCATATGCATAGCCCCATCTAAGGTTACCCAAATGACTTTTGCTGTTTTAGAGGACTGATATTATCACATCGTCCTTACTTACACACAATTGTAAACTGGTAAGTTTTTTTTACATATATTGGAATAATGCTGAACCATTCAAATCTGATCAGTCACCCTCTGTTTTGAACACACTGACCACTGACATTGATATCAGCTGTTCATTGGCTGCTTTTTTTATCTAGCTTAAAGACATGCTATTTGTTGTCGATGTTTAAGCCTAGTAATTGTTAAGCATGACCGTGAGTGCCCATCATAATGCTCCGTACGATAGATTATTACCTCCGCCAAGGAGGTAATGTTTTTGCCGGTTTTTGTTTGTCTGTCTGTTTGTCTGTGTGTTAGCAAGATAGCTCAAAAAGTTATGGACAGATCTTTCTGAAATTTTGAGGGTGTGTTGGGAATGGCACAAACTACCAGTGATTCAATTTTGGGGGTGATCGGAAGGAATCCTGGATTCTGGATCACTTTGAAATTTTCGTTACCATTGCTTTCAATGGGGCATAAGGGAAACCGCTGCAAAACTGAAGATGGTGCTGCCACCTAGCGAACAACATTGCCTTGGCGGAGGTGTGCGGGCTCTGACTGCTTTCTAGTTATTATTGTGGTTGTGCCAACTATGGGTTTGTCGTTGTTAGTTGTGACTGGATTGGTTCTGTCTAATGAACATGTGCAGAGTGACGGTGTCAGTGTTGACAATTGCCGGCACGGACTGCAGGCTCGTTGAACTCGGCGCCGTTGCCAGTGAAACTGGAGGACAGGTGAAACCAGAACAATAAATTAAATTTTAAACGTGTTTATAGCTGCTTATGGGAAACCCATCACAGAGCTGTGGAGCATCACCTGCCATATGGGACAACACAGTGTAGCCTGCTAACTGACACAAGTGAATGCACTGTGTTTTAACCCCAGCCACGGAGGTTGGTACTTGATTTATATAGTCGGGAGGGATGGAAGGCTGAGTTGATCTTGGTGGTTGGTTATATACGTGTACCGTGATGGTTTACCTGTTCACAGTCACCCATTTTAGTAGTAAACACTTTATTAGTGACCTGACTGGGACTTGAACTCACAATTTTCTGATTGTAAGTTTTAGCTGTTACACCTCCAAGCCAGTTTTGGTGGCTAAACTTAGTGATGACATATTATGCAGGTGTCCACGTAGCTATCGACATGTAGCACTTAATTTCACTACTTGACTTCACCTAACTTATTGCATATGTCATCAACATTCGTGATAAATTAGATCAGCTGTGCTAACACAGGCTGAGCTAACACTTTTCTCGATTTTTGTTTGATTTGTCACTTTTTTGACAGTTAGTCTGGGCCTAAAAGTTAACAGTCGATTCTCAAGCATGACGTTTGTGGTGCATGCGCTGTCTTCCAGAGGCTTGTCACATCTGGTAAGCTGTCAGCTGAGACATTGTGAAAGGGTTTGCTGAGTCCAGGTGGTTATTTTTTATTAATATCTATGTGGTTATTTGCTTGCTGATATGTCCCATGTGTACAGGTGAATATTGTTGATCCGCTGAAGCTGACGGAAGAGTTCGGAAACATTCTTGCTAACCCGGTGATCGCTAGTCGTGTCATGGCAACGTTCATTGTCCACAAAGGCCTGTACGTATCTGCAGCTTCTGTTTGTTTGTTATGCCGATCTGTGTATTTTAAGAAAAGCTTTATCTGCCTGAATCCATTTCACTCTATGATGAATAATGAATATGCCTATTTTGGTGACTAATGGATTCCTCTACTCAAATGTCTGTGGGTAGATGTAATGAGTACAAGGAGTACAATGAAAACTGGGGCATAAATGGGCACACTGTTCAATTCACTAGCCCCTGTATCTGTGTCTTGCAGTGTAGACTGGTGTCTGGCTGCAGGGCTAAGGAAATGGAAAATTGGCTCTGCACAATAGGCCTTGCAGTTTGGGAAGGACTTTATGTTTGTTTTGTATACATGTAGGTACATTCGTGGAGAAGCCGAGAGGTCAAGTTGTGTTAAGCGTGATGTCGGGAATGTGACGGCGGACACTGAGATTACGTTCGAGTACGGCATTCGCACCAAGACTCGTCATCACACCGGTATCTGGCTGCCTGGCTTAAGTGACAAGCGTAGATAGCTCTATGTGACATGAGGTGTTTTTGTGATTTTGTCGTTTTGTGTATGTATCTTGGAAACTTACGGAACTTCTAACATTTTGTCACAGAAATCGATGAGATTGTGGTTAAAGATACCGCAGCCCTGAGACCTCTAGAGATGTGAAGATGATGGTTCATGCGTTGGAGATCAAAGTCGCAGTCAAAAACAGTCAATGAGTATATGCCTAAGGCCTCAGTGACTTATGAATTGTAGATGAACTATGGCTGAGAACTGAGGCTTTTGTTAACTATTAATAAATGATTCATTGATTCATTCAAGGATCTAGTTTTCTTACTTATGTATATTTTGATAGGTACTGTGATTTAGACTAACAATCATGGGGTTATTCTGTGAACCTGGGGTGAGGATTTATTTTAGCTTTTATTCTGTTTTCTGATGTTTTTGGTTAGGTTAGCTATCAAGAAGTGCATCAGTCTGGTAAAGAACTGAGTGCGGAAATCACCTCACTGTCTCAATTTGCAGTTGCCTTTACCCCTATAAATGTACAAAACATTAGTTTATACACTTGTTAACGGCAACATTTAAGGACTTGCACATCAAAAACAGCAAAAATTACAAAAGGTGATATTGCCCGCATCACACTGACTGTGTATCAATGTGCTGCTGAATAATATCACCTTTTGTAATTTTTGCTGTTTTCTATGTGCAAGTCC
>Ga0209367_1001437_pt1 | contig 29238 bp, 23 predicted proteins | sample WorMetLIZISLAND2_FD_187412 | JGI IMG/M metagenome (GOLD analysis project Ga0209367, IMG submission 187412) | Marine gutless worms symbiont microbial communities from Max Planck institute for Marine Microbiology, Germany - Olavius geniculatus... ...
TGATGCAACGGGGACTGCGACAAACGACGTTGTCACTCAGCAAGAAAAAGAATTGACTGAAACTCGAGACAAGCTTGACAATGACGAATTTACAACGTGGGCACAAGACTTGAAAACACCAATAACTAAAACAGACTATGACGCAGTAGCAGACAAAATTGCCAGTGTGGTAAATGCACCGAAAAATACAGAAGCGGACTATAAAAACGACAGTTACTTTGGACCAATTTTTTTTATTTTTAAAAGACGACTATTTACCCACAGACAACACTGCTGCTAGGAAAATACTTTTAATGTGTAAAAATTATTACATTGAAAACAATTTGCTTTACAAGGTGTCTCTGCCTAGGACTAAAAAACAGCAAAGAGTGCGACCTCAAAATTATTTGTTGTTCATACCGGCAAAACACACAGCGAATTTATTACACGAATGGCATGCAATTCTGGGCCACTACGGACCAAATCGGCTACTTCCTTGTTTAAGTACTCGTTTTACTGGCCTAAATTGTTGGTTGACGTCAAGATTATTTTTAGGTAGTGTGAAATTTGCCAACAGTCCAAAATAATTACAAACCCACGAACCGCACCCTTGTCGCCCATTCCCGTGACTAAAAGGCCTTTTAGTCTTGTTAGCATAAACCACAAAAAACTTACGAGAACGACAGAGCAGGGAAATAATTTCATTCTCGTTTTTGTAGATCGTTCCAGTAAATGGACTCGTTACGTCCCTGTCCAAGACGAAAGTTCTTACACTACCGCTAGAGTTTTTGTTGCTGAAATAATCGCATCGTTTGGAAGAGTAGATTTTTTGCTGTCTGATAAAGGTCCTGGCTCTATGTTAGCTTTTTCGCAGTAATTAGTAAAATTCTTGGCGTAAAACATAAAACTTTAGCTAGTCTCGCAAAACGGACCAACGGACTTGCAGAACGACAGATTCGTGCGTTGAACTAAGGACTGAAGCTATACTGTGGTTCTGAAGAAGACGATAGACACCTGGAAAGATATCTTTCTCTGATAGAACTAGGCCTTAGAGCCAGCACAAATAGCGACACTGGGTTAAGTTCTTTTTTCATTTTTCACGGGTATGAAATGCCGTTGCCAATCGAAAACGACCTGCAGATACCTGACACTTTTCATTCCAGAGAAGCGCAGTAATACGCATGTTGGCTAAAAAATGCCGTGAAAGCATTACATGACACTGTCATTGGCTCGAATAATGTGAAAACGGTTGCAGATAGGTACATATATGCTGCTTATCATAACAAGTACTGGTGACAAGTTTTTTGGATTTATCAACATCAATGACCTTGAAGGACCTTGAAACCCCTCAAAAAAGGTTTTTAGTGAATTTTTCGCAATTTTTGGATGCAGCGCACGTTTCGCCACTGGACCCACACCGGCATGTTGCGCCCAGCGAACCCCGGCGAAAAACAAATGTGATGCATTAAAAAGACGCTAAACGATTTTTCAAGTAGCAGATAACAGCCAAGCGGATACTGGCAACTGAGTGGACTCATTTAGATTTTGAGCGTAAGCATATTTAGTGATTTTCTGGACCAAATGGGTGCCCAGTTTGTATGTAACAATGCCCTGTAATGCATTATCTGCTAGCCTACTTTTCCTAACATATCAAAAATACGTTAACTTTTCTGTCTTTACAAATTTCAAACAAGTAATTTGAGCAAAGCTCACGTGACGCGCGATAGCAGCGGTCCTGCCACATTGGCAATCAGTGTAGGCCTACAGCAATAAGCCTAAGATATTAATGCATCTTGAAAGAGTAGGTACTTAAATTTGAGGTCTTCGTACGAAAGACTCTTTAAATTTAAGAGATCAAAACTTTAGATTCTGAAAAAATGTACGTTCTATGCTAAAAATGTCATACGCAGGTTGTCCAGGTCCATCTGTGCCATTTGGATGCAATTCACTTTTAAAATGTGTGTCGCAGGCGGAAATCGCAAAAAAATGCACTAAAAATCCCTATTTTGTGGGTTCAAGGTCATTCCAAGTCATCGACATTGACACCAATAAAAAGCTTTTCACTATTGCTTGTCTGTGCCTATCTGCAACCGTTTACACGCTACACGAGATAATTGCGGTAAAATAACTATTTTAAGGAGGAGGTGGGTAGCCGTCTTTTACGCCCACCTGCGTCGGCCTCCTTGAACCTATGGAGTCTGGACTTGAACTGCTTAAATCTACGTTAATTTTAATGCTAAAAATTTTGATACGCAGGTTTTCTTGGTCTATTTCCAGTCATTTCGTTGCAATTCAGTGCTGAAATGTGCGCTGCATCTAAAAATTGCAAAAAATTCACTAAAAACCCCTTTTGGGGGGTTCAAAGTCGTTCAAGGTCATCGATGTTAATAAATCTAAAAAGTGTGTCGCCAGTGCTAGTTATGACAAGCAGCATGTCTGTACCTTTCTGTAACCGTTTTCACACTATACGATACCGTTTTGATACAATCGCAGAGTGTGACAGACGGACTGAGGGACAAACAGACAGACGCCCGGGCCATGGCTAAGACGCGCGAAGCATTCTGCTATCGCGCGTAAAAATTCCTTGACATTTCAGCCAAATTTTTACACTTGTAGTTTGAGCATTTGAAACCCATGTCATTTCAACGCGTTGTAGTTGCCGCAGAGCAGTTAACAGCAATTTAACGATATGAAATCAGCCAATGGTAATGAACGCTTTAATTGCAAGCGTCAGTTCATGCCGGGAAGCCCGCAAGCGTGACTAATTAACAGACTAGTGGACGACACGTCGGATACTTGCTAAATGTAGACACGTTGATCGTATAAGAACAATCGTTTCCCAATATGATTAGACTATTACGGCTATTAAAACGTAAAACGTTTAAAACAGGGCTCGTCGAAAGCCACAGCGGGGCCCGGAGAAATATTCTCGCGGGGCCGCTCTGGGTAAAAATTTTTTGAATTTTCCTGGTTAAAATGGCGCCTAGGTCTACTTTATATTTTTGAGCGACGGCGAAGCGCCGCAAACTTCGCGGGGCCTGGGGTAACTTACCAATCTCCCTCCCTCGACGGGCCCGCCAGTGAATAAGCGAAACGTCCAGGTGCGGGGCAAAACGTCCAAAGGCTGAGCGTGTTGGGGGCGAATCGTCCTGTGCCTAGCGATCTAGCGAAGTTGTTAGCGCATGAGTTCACGACTGTGACATAACGGCGGGTAATGACCTGATTAATGCCAAGTTTTGATAACATGCCTACTTGAACATTTCTACCCATTTCTACCTCTACCATTATGACCTGAATCAAAGAATGATTGTAGTCTGTTCGTTTGAGTGTATGAACTATAGGCAAAAATAACTCGGTAATATTAGACATGTACATTGTACAGTCTTTTTTGTCATTGTTATTGTTGCCGTTTTTACCGATGTCGTTATTTTGTGTTGCCGTTTTTACCGGTTGCCGTTTTTACCTGTTGCCGTTTTTTCCGTTGCTCTTTTTCCGTTGCCGTTATTACCGTTGCCGATTTTATCGTTACCGTTTTTACCGTTTACCACTCTACCGACGTCGGAGCACCACGCAAACTGTCGGCGACGTAAGATTTCAATTTCCACCTTGCAGGGTGTCGTGCAGAACTAGTAACATTATAAACCAGAAGTCCCAGGCATTCCCAAAAACCTTCTGACATTTTGATGTATCGCAGAACTTTGGCATACTCAAGGTCCAGAAGCATCATCCATCCAAGAACTTTAACCCACTCAGGAATCAATAACATTGACAATAGGAGTATAATTAAATTTATAAATTACATTTCAGTGCTGTCTTAACATTAATGACCATTAGGCCTAAACTTAAAACAAAAAATTAGGTAGAAATTATAACATTGACATTAACATTGCATTGACTTCAGTTAGCCATGTCAATTCGTTTTAATTTGTGGCTGTACACAGGCATCATACTACACTGTGTCTCAAAAAAACTGGGACCCCTATACACATGGCAACAACTACGTTTTTTTGTTTTAATGGCACATCCTTTTTGCCACATTAACTATGACTTATTCTTCATAAACTTTGTAATTTTCAACAAAATTTCTCATACCGTTTATGAGATACAGATGTTTAAAAAATGACACTGTGTATTAACGTTTTCAATATGGACGTCACTCGCAGCACTGGTTTGACTCACAGTTAGGCGGACAGTTTGTTCTCAAAGTGGCCACCATTTTCACGAACACACGCCCTCAATCAAACACGCCATTGCTTGACGGCATTCTCAATGATTCCCTGTGGGAAATGCTGCCACTCTTCGATCAGAGTTTTTTCAACTGTTCCACGTTGTGAATCCGACTCTGGTAGACGCGCTGCTTGAGCGCACTCCAAACTTGATAGTCAACCGGGTTTAAGTCCGGGCTGTTTGGCGGCCATAACGATGGTGCAATGAAATCAGGAGTATTGCGAGACAAAAATTCCACTGTTAACCTGGCTCGATGCGCTGGGGCATTGCCTTGCTGAAATGTAAAACACTCGGATCCAGAAATGTTACGAATAGCTGGAAGAAGATGCTAACTGAGCAGAACGTCTCGATAGTACTTGCCATTAATTTTCACCCCAGGCTTAATGAAAATAAGACCAGTGAATCAAAGCGAAGACACAGCAACAGACACCATTACAGATTTTGAGAATGTTGAACGAGTTCGCAGAAGTCGTTGAGCTGAAACCTGACAGCGCATCAGTAAGTAGAGAGTTTTTCATTTCGGTAATTTTAAGTTTGTGGGTGCTTGTGTTTAAAAGGGCATATCTCTGCAACTATACAGCGGTTTTTCTTTAAAATTTCATCTTTTACGTAAAATTGGCTTAAAATTTTTTGATAAAAAATTCGCTTAATTTTGTGAGCCTGAATCCGACTTACAATCACTTTTAATGGAGTCTCAGTTTTTTGAGACACAGTGTATATATTCAGCGTTTGCGTTACGTACATTGTGCGAGAGTTGAGCATAAGGATTGCGAATATCGCAGGGTGAGCAGAACACATTTGTCAAGTTGTACGAGATTTGAATAATAGCGCACACTGCAGTGAAAAGACGAGCGTAGAGTTCGAATTTCGTACAGATTGAAAAAAGGTTCACCTTTGATTGTTAGTCATAGCTATGGAGGCGGACTAGCCATCTAAGATGACTGTATATCGTTTGACGTTATCACCGCATACTATGAGTATCCCAAGCCATGTCACAAATTTTCGGTGGACAAAAATGAGCCATATATTTTTCAAGTAATTTTCTGTAATTTAAAGAACTTGAGTATTAAATTTAACATCTTGGCTTTAATTAATATAATTATTATAATAAACATGCAATTTTTGCACGACTTTGTACGTAGAGACAAAATTTTATATATTTTAAATGTGTCACATATACTTTTTAAGTATTGTAATGTAAATCTTGTAAATGAGCAGCAAAAACACATTACGTGACAAATTTGAAATAACATTTTAATTTTCAAGGTCACAGAAGGTCAATGTAGACCAAAATTATATCCAATGCCACAGCGAGGATGTTAACGTTAAGACGCGTTCACACACACATTTGCGTCGAGCGAACAGCGAGGGGGACCAAATGCCTATTTAATAGCATATCAAAATTTGGAAATAAATTTTTTTCTAAATTTGTCAAATAGCATAAATATAGGAAGACAAGCGAGCGATCAAAACTATTATTATAATTTGGCTTTTCACTTTAAGGTTAAATTTAGTTCTACGGTGTTGACAGGGCTTAAGTGCCGCACGCCTATTCGGGCATAGAGCCAGACACAGAACGGCGGCAAGTGAGTTAGGGTTTATGCTAGGCTAAATAGGATAAATTTCATAACATAGAATTAGCGATCAGCATTTAAACGTTTATGCCAAGTACGTCATCGCTAAGATTTCTATAAAAATTTAAGCCATAATTAGTTTAAAGAAAAATTATGGTACTAATTACTAAATTGACTTGGGTGTCCAATTTTTTCTTTAAACAAGTTGGATAGAGGCAAGTGCGGCACAGCTATCCGCGGACAGCGGGTCACTCAGCAGGCGATAGGAGATCGGAGTGGCCTGGCGGCCGATAGGAGCGAACTAGTGACAGGTGGCAGTTCGTGACATTAGCATTATTTGTTGGAAGGATCCGTTGACACATAGGCGCCAGGCAATGATGTTGCGTTGCCCTAACCTCGCAGGAAAACTGTGGAGCAGGGTGATAGCTCATTGTCCCGCGCGGTCTGGCCGCGGTCAGCCCTGGTCAGTTTCGAGGCTGCGCTAAGCGATCTCTGACTGTCAGAGCGGTGGTCAGACACACACACACACGGATATAACCTGTCAGCGAACAATCAAACAAGTCGAAAACGGCATCTGCTATTGTTATTGCCGCACCGGCAACAAACCCGCACAGCCACACATCAGATAACGCCCGTATTGTCAGTTGGCTGTCATTCGCAATAGATGATTTGGACTCATAGTACATCCGTGAAAACGACAGCGTAAAATATCTGCAGTTTATAACGCTTTAGCTAACGATCAAATCGTCCGACAAAGTCAATTTAGCGACGACGCACTCATTTTTGGGCTTGTTGATCGCTTTTTCTGATCTGCTGCTAGTTACCGGAGACTAAGTGAGTAAGCAGCTAGTAAGCCTAATCGCAAATTAAGTTTTTTAATGCTATATAGACCTTCAAAATAAAATTACAGCAAAATAGAACAAATGTAGTTACACTGAGCTTCAAAATTTACAATTTTGTATAAATGTAAAGCAACTTATTTGAATGTTTACACTTAATTTTTAATATATATCTAAAAAAGTCGACAGTCGCTCGCTTGTATATACGACATTAAACTCATTTATCGAACCGTCAAAATAAAAACGAACATAAAGCTGACATTCCACTTTTGATAAAACCGACTTGTTGACTTATAACTTAAAGTTCAAATTCCATATTCAAGTATGCCGACTTAACGAACTTTAAATTAATGAACATAAATTATCAGGTTATATATCAAACTCACTCGCTGGGCCTAGCGTTAGTTAGACCCAGTGTCCAAAATTTATAATAGGCTAAGTTTAACTCAAAATTTTTACGTCAGCATACTTGAACTAAATTTAATTTAGGGGAGGAAATAAAGCATATTTATAAACATTTCCATGAGCGAAAAATGTAAAAAGGAAAATCTGGAAGTTGAAAGTTGGAAACGATTAGTCGCTAATTAAAGCCCATATTCCACTTTTAATAAATCGACTTGTCGAATTTAGAATTAATAAGTATAAATTACAGTATTACATTAAAATATTTTAAGGCAATCAAATTTTCGCCTACAGCATCACGGGCGGACGTGATACAGGAATTCCGTGACCCTGAGCTGGCTGGAGTGGAGACAAGTATGGGATTGACTCGTCAGAAAACGATCATATGTATCTTTGGCGCGCCAAACATTATACTTGTATATCAATAGATCCGCACACTGGGCCCAACACGAGTGGACCCAGTGTAACTAAATTAACATAGGCATTTAATAAAATGAAATTATTATAAATTCAACGAGTCGACGCACTAAAATTAAACAAAATAACTTTATTTGGGAAAGACCAAAATTATTTTGCAGCTTAAATTTCATATTTAAAAGGATTTTTAACTGGCATAAAAGTACAATTTGCGCTTGTATATAGTATAGAATGCGCAACATAAATAAAACTCAGTTGTTACTAGGGTAACACAAAACATCTCTTTCAAAATACATATTTTTTACGATTGTGTTTAAATACGGGAAAATGAAAATTAGAAATAAAATACTATAGCGAAAATTGAGAGTTGAAATGAGTTTAATATTTTTTACGTCCTTTGTACCCTTTATTGTTTATTTTTGTTGTGTATACTTTTATTTTGCTGTATTTTACATACTGCTGCGTCTACGTGATATTGCATTTTATTTGTGTCCGTTTGTTGCATCGGACACGAAAATATAATTGTTTTAATAGGCCTAGATCGCATTATTGCATTGTTGTATTGTTGTCTAAGTTAAGCGGACGGTGATAGGGTTAAATAAAGATAACTGACGGACAGACTTAGCATTGATTTATTGTGTATTAACATGTGACATTACTTGAGGTTGTAATATTAACGATTTGGAAGTTTAAGTTTCAGTGATAGATGACAAGTAAAATAAAAATATTAGGCTTAGGATAGATTGTTGACAATATTTTTCAGATATTGTTATTTGATGATGACTAGTATGAAGCATTCTGTAATACAATTATACATATTTTGTCGCATTAGGTTAGTGTCGAGTTGCTGTACAATAGCAAATAATTTTAAGGATCTGCTCAATGTTCTAAGGCACCAAAAACTTGAATTTTTGATTTCGATCTTCAAAATTTTAAAAATTTTTTAAAAAATTGGAAATAAAATTTAACCCCCTAAAATGTTATTTAATTAAGGGGCAGGAGGGTGACAGGACTACGTTATGTTATTGGTAAGAGATGACGTAGTCTAACATTGAGCAGACCCAGCCAATTAAGCTAAGCAGCAACTCGGCATTAGTTCGCTATACGTCAGTCGCTGCTGTGATGTTGAAACGAGCACATCGCTTTCATTTATTTGCAAGAAATAAAAATTTAATCGGAGCTCTATACAGTGTTGAGTGTGTCTTACAGTGTTGAATTTCCAAATATTCTATGGCCCGCTACCTAGAAGCTAATTAGTACCCCATAGTGACCAATACTAATAAGTGCGATCGCTCGCTGTGTGCAGCCGTTTAAATACCCCGGCGGCGAGCTGCCACGTGGCAAAGTGTCGACGTGTGATTGCATCGTCCAGCGACTCATGTCTCTGGTCGGTCTGCGCGTGCGATAATGTATAGGGTGGCTCTGTACTTAAATTCCTAATATAGCTTAATTATAAATATTATGAAAGAGAGAATTTTGGTTCATTATTAATTATTTATTTATTGATTAAATGACAGACAGAATAAAAATTGAGGATTTATCATGGCAGCTAGTCTGCCACACTTGTGCTGTTTTTTCCTGTTTTTTTTGTCTCTGAAAAATATACAACGAGTTGAGTACTACAGCATACACACGCAACACTGTCTCTCAACGGTATGCCTATTCCAGTCGTTGAGAAAACTAAATTTCTTGGTTTGATCTTTTATCGCAAGCTGTCGTTCATACCTCATCTTTATTACCTCAAGGAAAAATGTCTCAAAGCTATAAATCTACTACGTGTTGTTGCTCACACTTCTTGGGGTGCAAATCAACAAACGCTTCTGCACCTTTGCAAGTTTTTAATAGGGTCAAAGTTGGACTATGGCTGCACTGTGTATGGTTCAGTTGGACCTTCCTACCTTAAGATCCTGGAACCCATTTACAATCATGCTTTACGCTTGTCTTTGGGTGCATCCAGGACTTCACCAGCAGTCAGTTTATGTGTTCAGGCTACTGAATCTCTAATAGCTCTAAGACGTAAAAAGCTAGCTTTACAACACTGCCTTAAGTTAGTGCAAATACCAATAACCCGGCATACAATGCAGTTTTTAATTCAAGGTTCAAAACTCAGTTTGACAACAAGCCGAGCCAAACTCGCCCACTGGGCTTTAGAATTGAAGACGACTTGCAGAAGCTTGGCTTTAAAAGAAGAATGTTTTACCTACAACCATTTTCACAGTTCCACCTTGGCTTTTCAAACGCCCTAATTGTAACTTTAGTTTATACTGTTATGATAAAACAACTACTAACCAGAAGTGTTCAAACGTAAATTCTTTGAGCTTCGCTCAGAGTTTTCACACCATGTAGAAATCTACACAGCTGGGTCAAAGGATGGAATTAGAACAGCTGCCGCTGTTGTTGCACTTAACTCTGTCCAAACAGTTCGCTTACCGGACAATGCTAGTATTTTTACTGCTAAAATTCATGCACTGTACATGGCGCTAGACATCATCCGCCGTACAAGAAGCAAAGATTATGTAATTTTCTCGGACTCCTTGTTTAGCTTACAAGCTATTGAGAGCTGCAAATTCGAAAATCTACTGATTTTAAAGATTTTAAAGGAACACAACCAACTAATTAACAGTGGTAAATCTATAACTTTTGCTGGATTCCCAGCCACGTGGGTATCCGAGGAAACGAAGATGCTGACATCGCTGCTAAGGCAAGACTAGATGTCGACATCACCAACATGAGATTTCCAGTTAGCGATTTGTTAGCTTGTGTCAACCTTTTGTGTATTAAAGAATGGCAACAACTGTGGAACCAGTGTACATCAAATAAACTTTACAGTGTGCAGCCGGCCGTTGGTCGCAGTGTTCGTTCGTCATTGGGCCGCTACGACTCAGTCCTCATCAACCGTCTTCGAATTGGTCATACAAGACTTACAAATTCTTATCTCCTAAAGGGAGAGAGTCAGCCAGTATGTGAAGCTTGCCATTCTCCGCTCACAGTCAAACACTACAGTGTTTGACTACACCCGCTACAGTGCAGCACGTCAGAGATATCTTGGAGTGGCCACACTCAAGTGCGTTTTTGAAAATGTTGCATCTTGCAACATCATAGCTTATGTTAAAGAAATTGGCTTTTACAGTCGTATGTTATGTTGTTTTTACATTAGCTTAATAGCCTTGGTCTTAACAAGTATTTTAACTTTGCTTTTAATACATATATTAACTGCTTTAAACTAATTTTAACCATGCGTGGCATTGAATGGCCTATTTTGTGTTGATGTGCCGTTAAAAAACTAGGCCTACTCACTCACGTACTCACTCACGCTTCCTTGTTAGCCCTACCATTAGCTAAGCCGTAGACTAACAGAAACATTTTCGGCTGCTACGCTAATCAGTAGACATTAGGCAAGTATGCCTAACACGACAAATGAGGAAGGATTTAGATTATGTTAGTGATTACCAACTAAAGTCAGCTTGTAAAAACGCTATACGCATAGCCCTAACTAAAGTTACCCAAATGATTTTTGCTGTTTAGAGGACTGATATCATCACATCGTCCTTACACACATTTGAAAACTGGTACGTTTTTTTACATATATGTCGTGTATGGGTTACCATAGGTGTGTGCTGATCAGGGGACGTGCTATAAGTAAGTAAGTAAATGATTTATAAAGCGCCAAAGTCTCAAAAAAATCAGGGCGCATAGAATGATGGACGCTAGGTGGCAGCAAAGTTCGATTGAAAGTAATGGGTCTTTAAGTGACGCCTGAAGGTAGCCAAGGTTTGACGCTGACGAATTTGAGGAGTTAAGAAGTTCCAAATTTTTGGTGCAGAGACACGAAAAAAACGAGAACCAAAGGATAATTTATGCCGTAGAATTGTAAGTAACTGACTGGTAGAAGAGCGCGTGGACACTGAGGATATATGATACTGCAGAAGATCAGTAAGGTAAGGTGAATGGCCAGTGTGCAGTGTCTTATAAGTTGAGGTGGCGAGTTTAAATCTTATTCGCCATTCAATAGGTAGCCAGTGGAGTTGTATGAGAAGTTCAGTCGATGAAAAAGAACGATAGGCCTGCTGCATTACGACTCTGGCAAGTGCGTGTTGTACTCGCTGAAGGCGAGATATGTGCTAATGTGGACACCGGAAAAGGATCGAATTCGCATAATGAAGCCTTGCCGACACCAAAGCAGAAGCAACAGCTATGGCCATAGAACGATCCATCAGTGGACGAATTTGTCTAAAGGAACGTATGTGGTAAAAGCAGAACTTGGATATTGTCTTAATGTGAGGTCCCAAGGTGAGATTAGAATTAAGTGTAACCTCGAGAATCTTGATAGTGTCAGAAAACTGTATCGCAGAATCCGCTATTTTGACAAAAGTAAGAGAAGACATGGTTTTCAGACGCTGAGCAGTGCCGAAAAGTATAGCATCCGATTTGGATGGGTTGAGTGCCATGCCGTTTTCACAGAACCAGATATGTAGTGAGCTCATACATGATTGGAGTGTGATGAGCTCATTGGAATAATTGATAGGCGACAAAGCGACAGAGAGCTGCGTATTGTCTGCATATTGCTGCTGAAAGACCTGGTGAGATTTGGCGACGGTTGACAGATAGTCTAGGATCCAGAGTTCCGAAAAGCCACTAAAAATGGTTGAACCTGACATGGTAAGCAATACTTTTCTTTTGCGTTTTTTTATTCGGTAGGACCCTTGGAAGTAGTGTTTGGCCTGTCTGCTCGCAAAATTTTATTGCAAAAAAAATTCTGGCTTTATTTGCACCCGTGCTCCACAATTTTTTAACAAAGTAACTGGTTCTGCTGTTTTGGCCACAACCAGCTTTTGCAGTGCTTTTGTGGCCATATTATTAACCCCAGAGAAGCTAAGTGGTAACTTTCAGTCAAATAATACTGTTAGGTGCACCAAGTTGCACGTACCTGTCCAAAATTTATAACTTTTTGGGTTTTTTTCGATGCTCATTTGTCATCTTTTGCATGCTTTTACTTAAAGTTCGCTGCTGTGAAAAAATATTTAATACGTCAAGCCAAAAACTGTGCAGATAATTTCTTGTACTTATTTAATTACAGTTAATTTTAAAAAAAATTTATTGGAAAGCCTTCGAAAACTGGCTCGCCACGGAAAAAAAGGGCTTGGAGATAATGTCATTACTGGCAAGAAAAGTAAAGCCAATGCTGGAGGCTCTGTCCACCAACGACCGCTGCATGTGACAGCTGTATGCTCAGACGCTACAGCATCGCTCATAGAGACTCTGGAACTCCTGGACGAGTATAACGGAATCATTACTGCTCCAACAGCGAGACTGTGGATCATGTACATGGATATGGTCATGATCATGAAGCAGTTCATTCATGCCAAGCGTGCAGGATTATGGGATGAACATCTAGCAGAAGTGGAGAAGATGATGCCGTATCTTGTTGCAGCTGGTCACCACAAATATGTGTCTTGCCTTTCTCATTACCTGGACGCCATGAGGGTTTTGCCGGTCTTTCTACCAAACATTGTCGAGGCTTTCAGGGAGGGGCAATTCACAGTTCGTCGGTGTTCGGGGCGGTATAACGGGGTGTAAACAGATATGGCTCTTGAGAAGACTTACAATCTTGATGCAAAGATGAAACTCTTCGCTGGAATCACCCAAAAACCTGCCACCATTGACAAGTACCTCAGAGCTTTCCTGATTTTGACAGCTATATCGGAAAAGACGAAAGCCATGGCGAACCTCAATACAGCATCAGTGAGACACCATGAGGACTCAACCCATTATGCCTCAATAAATGCAGAACGTGTCCAGCAGCTAAAGAATGTTGTGGATCGCCAAATGGTCAACCCATTCGTTTCTGAGGCACAGGATCTGCTTAACATTTCAACCGGTGAGTAGGCTCCAAACACGGAATTGATCCAAGCTTGAGAAATTGGGCGCGAAGCACTAGAAAGCGCAGAAGGAAAGAACAGTGAGAAGATCGCAGCGGTCAAACTCACGACGTTCGCCACGAAAATGACAAAGAAGGCAGCATTAGCGGCAAAAGCGAAGAAGGTGTATGAAACAAAAAGTCAAGTGCTTCGATCGTTGTATTTCGCCCAAAACATGACAGATGCTGAGAAGATTGAAGTCTTCAGCCATGAATGGACCAATTACCCATCTTCACTGTTCGAGCCAGATCACAGTCTCGATCAAGGGTTCTCCATGCGCAAGGGTAACAAGGCAGACTACCTGACAGCAATCAGAGCCAGCGTTGGCATTGTCTGGACAGAAACAGCCACCTTGCCTTCAACAGCAGAATCCGCTGTTTTGGTTGTCGATGTCATGGCCTTTATTTAGCGGAATCAGCACATGGGAAGCACGACATTCAGCGAGCTTTAACAGAAATATTTGAAACAGCTTATGAGCAACAGATCACCGAACTGCAACTAGATTTACTTCGTCGGAGACAGGTATGACGTGCCACCGTCGAAAAGCCTGAAGTATGAAGAACGGACGCGGAGAGAAAAATCAGGCAAAGGAAAGTCGAAGGAATACCAGCCATACGATGCTTTGCCTGTACCCGAATGGAAGAATTTCATGCAGAATCCAAACAACACGGCCAATCTCCTGAACTTTTTGGGCAAGTCATGGGCCCACCAAAATTTTCCAAGTGGTTGCACTCTCATCTTAGGAAGTGTCTTTAAGGATCCTGAACGCACGCTTTTTGTATCGCATGACAGTGAGGCAAGGGATCTGCCAGAGCTATCATGCAGACGTCACGAAGAAGCTGACACCCGTATGTTCGCTTACATGGCATACTCGGTTCAGGTCCTTGGTTACAGAGGGGCTGTTGTAGTAGCCACTGACACAGATGTAATCACGATGTGTTTCTACTACAGCTCACAGCTGCCTGGACTTGAACAACTGTGGATGCAGAAGATGGGTGTTTATGTACCAGTGCATGCTGCAGTGGCAGGCCTTGCAGAGAAGTACGAAACCAAAGCAGCTCACCTGATGTCCGTCTTGCTCAGTGTTTACGTTATGACCAGATGCGACACGGTCAGCTTTCCATGGCACAGAGGCAAAAGGCGCGCCTTCAGACTTGCTACTGAAAACCTTGAGGAACTCACGCCAATTGCCAGGTATGGCCAACCTGGAGAAGATCTTCATGTCACTGAAGATGTTATGGATGCGGCGAGAAGCAACTTTGGGGGTCTCTTGATGCTTTATGAGCCCATCTGTTCACCCACACTAAGGGGGACATACGTTGTCTTCCGCCAAAAGCTTGTGGCTAAGATAATGTTGAAATTACCCAAACCCCTTCATAGTAATGCAAAGTACTGCAACTGCCTAAGGGGCTGTCTGTGCTCCAACGCCAAGGTGATGTGTGTGATCGCTTGCCGTTGTGAAGGTGACGCTTCAAAATGCTCGCGAGTCAAGGACACATTAGACGAGTTTTAGTGACCGTATGCTGGTGGTATTTACTGTACATAAACTAATGTTATTGCCAGGTAAAAACAAATCAAGGTCTAAGTAAATACGTGTGATAATATGAAGCTTTTGTTAATGGCTTTTTTTTCAATTTTTGGTTGACACGTCGACTAATTTTTCAGAACCGGCAAATGGAAAAAAGAAAATGTAAAAAAGTAAAGAAATTGATGCCGAACAAGCCCCCTAAATTAATATTTTTCCCAAAATTATTTTCCCGTTGGTGCAGTCAGTGACCTGATTCTATGAAAACTGTCTATCTGCTTTGTTAGACTGAATATTTTGGCTGTAGGAACATTTCAGTTCAGATTTTAGCCAAAACAGCAAAATCCGGTATCACGCTTAAAAATATGGTACGATACGCGTATATATAAGGCCAGAATATTTTTTGCAATAAATTTTCTTAAGCAGACAAGTCAAGCACTACTCCCAACGCTCACATCTAATGGAAAAAAGCAAAAAGAAAAGTGTTGCTTTCCATGTCACCCTCCCTAAAATTTCGAGGGTCTGGATCCCAGACTAAGAGGAGACGTATATGCAAAAAACAGTAGTAGTCTCGGGACGTGTCACGGTTGATTTTCAGCGTTTTCTAATTTGTTTTTTTTAATTGATATAGGCGCGTCGTCCGCGTTAGTCTCTATGACGCGATTGGTCTATTTGTGTATTTTGTGGTGTTTTCTGTATTTTTGTAATTCCCCTGTAGTTTTCCGTTTGCACACACGTTGTTTTTGGGTGCCTGTTTACGCGCGTGACCGCGGTTGGTCTACGTGATATGCGACAAACATACCCAGACACATAATTTGCGCGCGAAGTTTAGTGGACCAATTCCCGGTACGGTCTGGCCTTTGTGTGGCCGCTTAGTGGTACGTTTGACTCGATAGAGTTAAGACCGCTATTTGATATAGCGTGAGAGTAGCCGCGTGTGGCTATGAACCCAAGTCGTCGTTTAACCGTGATCGTGTCCGACGCGGGGTTGCAGGCTTAGTCGTCAGGGATTCTGAGTTAAACCGTGCGTTGCCAGAAGCTGTCTGGCAAGATTCGTTGCGAATCTGCGTTTGCCGCTGTTAGCGGTGAGTTAAATTTTGAACATTTTCTGATGATTAGATGATTGCTAGTTTTGTCGATTATTTGGTATCGTTAGTCGGACACTTAGATAGCTGCTCAGAGCTATTGTGCATATTTCGATACAGTGTGAATCTATCCGTATGTGATAAACGGGGTTAGCCGATAGTTTGTCGGTTTGGTGTATCTTTCGATACAAATTTCGTTGTGTAGCAGTATGCTAAACTGTGTGTCGACAGTTTGACTTATTATTTTGCGATCGGTTGCTAGGCAAATCGGTCTGGGACGAGAGAAGATCGTCTAAATTGGTCTGGAGATCGAGTAAACTGGTCTAGGACGAAAGAAGATTGTCCGAATCAGTCTGGAAGCTGATCGAGCTGGTCTGGGAGCTGTGTGCTGACCCAATCGGTCCGGGAGCCGTCTGAAACGGTCCGGGGATCGAGTGAAATCGATTCGGAACTGCTGCCGTCCTGCCGTCGTTGTTGTACGACGCCGCTGTCTCAGTCGCGTCGCTGATACTGGGGCGTCGTCTCTGTGAACTTTTGGGTGCCATTCCGCCGTGGGGAAGACGCCGGGAGAAACGACGTTGCCGCGTCGTCGCTGCTGCTCTGGTCGTTGTGAATTCGGCGAACTGCCGTCGCCGAGGATTTTCCCGGTTGCCGTCGTTGCGGGAAACTGCTAACCATCTCACGGTACCCGTTTCCATGAGTTGTTTCGCATTGTTGCACACCGTGTAATGTGCTTTCTTCCGTGTCTGAGTTAACGTAGCCGAGTCTTAAAACTCCGGCGTATCTGTGACATTTTGTCATTGGTGCATGCGTCTTATTTTTTTCACAGATCGTGAATGTTTAAAATAGACTTTGAGAGTCTTCGCCTGGTAGTCTAATATAATCGAAACTGTCTGGTGAATTTACTAGCTATCGTTAACTCATAGTCTATCGTTGATCTGACAGTCGTTTGACTCTGCTAAGCTTGTACTGTTAATCGTTGACATCAGCTGTTTAAGCGCTTAGCACGACCTGTTGCCGCTGTGATCGTAACGAACTCCGTTTCTAACTGTTTTGTGTCTGTTCGTCTGTCATACTTTGTTGCGTATCTGTCCGTTTGATTTTACTTATGTGAAAACAGTTAACTTTTACTGACTGTGTTTGTCTTTGGACTTATTAAGGCTAGTAGGCTAGTTAACAGACAGCCTTGTAGGTAACCCCTAAACAGGTGTACGATCTTGCTCGTCACCGCAGTAGGCCGTGACAGGACGGATCCTTGGGGTACACCGACAGGACATGAAGTCACAGCTGACGAGTACGAGCCAATACGTACAGATTGTGTCCTGTCATCTAGGTAAAATCTGATCCAATAATAAGCAGCACCTGAGACACCAAAACTGCAAGAAAGTCGTTTTAGTAGGGTAGCATGCTCGACCATGTCAAAGGCCGCACTGAGATCCAAAGAAACAAGTAACATCAGTCTCCCTTCATCAGACGTGGAGTAAATACGATCAAGGAGAAGCTGTTGGGCAGACTCGGTGAAACAGCCAGGTTTGTATGCAGACTGGTAGCTGTTGAAATTAGGCGAGTCCAAGATGTGAGGTTAAAAACGAGTCAAAAATAGGCGTTCTAAAACTTTTGAAATGAAGATCAGATTAGAAATTGGTCTGTAGTTGGATGGAACGGACTTGTCAAGAGAACAACCCTTAAGCAATGGTGTGACTAAAGCTTGTTTAAATTTATCATAGAATCTGCCTTCAGAGAAGGATAGATTGGCCAAATGCGCGATGATTTCAGAAAAGACAGATTGACAGCGTAAGATGAGGGAGGTAGGTTGTGTTGAGTGTTGAGTTGTGTTGTGCTGAGTTGCTTGTTATCCAGTCAGTAGTCATCCTCGAGTGGACAAGATAACAAAATCGCGCATCGCTTTGCCACGCACACGAAGAAAGATGGCGGTGTCCGCATCGCATGTGACTATCGCTATCTGAACTTTTTCACTATCGGAGACGCTTACCCGATGCTGACCACTGACGAAGTGTTGCGCAGTATCGCCAAAGAACAGTTCATCAGCACGTTCGATGCGCGTTGCGGCTATTGGTAGATCCCGTTGGCGGAAGAACACCGTTGGCTGACTGCATTCGTGACGCATGATGGACTCTACGAATGGCTTCGGATGCCATTCGGTCTGAAGAACGCAGGAGCAACATTTTGTCCGCGTTGTTTATTCCATGTTGCGTCCTGTTCGTGATTTTGCTAATTCATATGTTGACGATATTGGGGTGGGCTCACAAGACTGGGGGAGCCATTGTCACATATCCGTCAATTTTTGTGTATTGTGCGCAAGGCCGGCATGACCATAAATTTCGCCAAGTGCGAATTCGGTAAGCCCGAAGTAAAATTCGTGGGACGTCTAGATGGGTTAGGAACCCATAGACCCGATCCACAACGTTTACGGGGCTTATCCATCCACTCAAGTGTTGTGAATCCCTACCACTGAGACACCATTCCATCTCCACACCGATGCTAGCGGAAAGGTCGTGGGAGCCACCCTTGGACAGCTCGATGAGCAGGGGGTCGAACAATCTTTGCCAGTCAGAAATTGAGTGACACTCAAATGGGTTGGTCCACCATCGAGCGGGAAGCCTATGCTTGCTACGATATGGGTCTTGATTGGTTTCGTGATTTGATTTACGGGTCCCGTGTGTCGATTTTCTGTGACCACAACCCATGTATGGTGTGCGCCAATCATTGGACTAGCTATAGGCTTAGCTCCGCCTCGCGGTGACATGACATCAATACTCTCATTGTCATTGGTGGGAAATGACGACATAGAGCTAAATTTAGATTTAGTTCAGTTCCATTGCGGAAAAGATTGATATATGTATTTATAATTTATAATACTAATTGGAGAACAAGATTAGCAATTGCATGTAATTTGTAATTAAATTAATTGAAATTACGTAATTTGACATTTGACACCAAAGTAATTTGTAATTTGCAACTGAATTACATTTTAGCCAGTAATTTGCCTAATTCTGTATTGCACAACACATAAAAGCAGTCCAGTGTAAAAGATTTTGTGTCAGTCATAACTGACGTTTGTATGTGTGTACAGAAACTGTGCTACAACAAAATGCCGCCATCTTGTGCTATATTCTTTGATGACAAACTAACTTTTAATCATATTTGGCTAAAATTATGCAGAAGAGTAATTGCAATAAATTGCAATAAATAAAGAAAATAAATAAATATTATTTTTATTCACTGCTGTTCTGTGCACATTGAGCACAATTTCAGACACTCGGGGCTTAAATTACAAACCAAAAGTATAACTAAATTTTTAGTTAGACCATTAGTTTAACTAATTTTTCAAAAGTTTTAAGTTAAGGCATCAGTTTAACTTAAAAATTAGTCACTAAATGAAAAGTTTAATTAGACTACTTTGTTCATGTGAAACCATTGGCTGTTTGTGAGACTCAGCCACAGCATAAATAATTGTTGGTTATAATATATTGTGACTCAGTGGCTATTTAATACAACAACATAATAATAAATCACCAGCGGCCTAATAAAAAAATTCACTGTAGAGTGTAAATTTTTGTATGTAAAAGGGTTGGTTCTTTTAATAGCTATTTAAAATAACAAAGTAATAATTCACCAACCAGCTAATAAAGCAATAATAATTCACCGAAGAGTGTAACTTTTGGCAAACATAATGGCCGGCCCTTTTCATCGCCGTTTAATACAACGAAGTAATAATAATTCACAAGCCAGCTGGTAAAATAGTAAATCACTGTAGAATGCCAATTTCGTAACGGAAATGGGCCGGCCCTTTTACTCGCTATTTAAAACGACGATGTAGTAATAATTACCAGCAAGCTAATTTAATGAACTGCAGACAGTAAATTTTGGCACGTAAAAGGGCCGGCCCTTTTAATCGCTATTTAATAAAAGGAAGTAATAATAATTTACAAGCCAGCTGGTAAAAATAACCATTTACTATAGAGTGCTAATTTCGTATCGTAAAAGGGCCGGCCCTTTTAGTCGCTTCAATACAACGACAAAATAATAATTCAGCCAGTAGCTTATGGGGTCGTCCATCTCGCGCCGAGCGGAGAAAGGTGATTAACGATAGTGTGATGATGCGTGACGTGCGGAACAGAGGGGGTAAAAAGTTGCGTGACTTCCTTTTTTTGGGCACGTGTATTTTTAAATTCCGATTAGCTAAAACGTAAAAAGTTTTTGTGCTTCCAGTTAACATCCAATCTGGATTTTTTTTCTCTGATCTGTCACAAACATTGGTACAGTTTTTGTTTGTTCTTGAAGTTTTACACAAGCAATGAACTTCTGCTAGGTGCGATGCACCTAATTTTAGCCTGTCAAAACATGTTGCACACAAATACAAACATTTTGTTTAAAAATCCCCATTTTCTGTAAATTTAGGGGCACACTAGAACTTCTGAGCACCCATAATTTCTCTCCTCGGTCTGCAGCTATCTGTCAAAAAATTGCAGCATCTTGCCCACAACCTATGTAACACGTAATTTTAGTGTCCACGACTATGTAATTGTGACACTGTCAACGTCAAATGCGGGTCATGTACGGTGAAATGCAAGCACAAAACTTATAGTTGCATATGTCCACATTCCACAACATGCACAAAGTGGGTCAAAAACAACACGCTAATAGTTAGATGCGTAAAAATGCCATTTTTTTACTCACAAAAATTTTATAACAATGACATCGTTGTTTGTGCCAATGCAACCACATTCATTTTCTACAGTCTACTTTACGTGTTACAACGTTAGAATGCTACCAAAATGTCCCATTAGTATGCAGGACATACTTTCTAAACTACAATGAACCTACTGGAACTCAAGTTGCTCAAGGCCCAACTAACACTGCAGGCCCTCTTGCTAATCCGAAAATAATGCCATGAATGCAAACACTTTCAGGAAAAGGGCTGGTCATTTTCAACGTCATAAGTACAGACAGAAAAAAAAGCATTAACAGCTAATAAAGTGCTGGTTTTTTTCTTGTCCGTATACATGATGTCAAATATGACCAGCCCTGTTCCTGTCAGTATTTGCTGACTAAAAATAATTAACCACATAACCGCAATTAATCTCAGATTAAAAGCCAGTGCTATCCTGGCTGCTGAAGTGGCATGCTATTATGACTGCTAATCAATTATTCTGCTGCACCAGAATTCCAATATGTAATACACGCAATGACATAAAACAGCGTTTTATGACAGAAATTAAGACAGCCAGCGAATGGTGTGATAAATGAACACTAATATATCAATTACATGCCGGTAAATGTAACTATGAACTTCACCACATCCAAAAACATGAAAACAAACCATACGCATCATTATGGTAACAGCCTTAGTCTAATAAGATGGAAAAGTCAATAATGGTGCACCTCCATGTAACAATGTGGACTACAGACGTCACAAGCGACATATATGTAATATCAGTTTACATGAACTGTAATGTTAAAAACTGTAAAAACTACGAATTACAGCACCACCAATGCACTAAGCAACCAACGGCAAAGCACAAAAATTGCCTCAAAGGCCACTTCAGACTGCAGATGTTCATCAGTGCAAAAGATAATTAATATTTACTCGCCAAAAATATGCAATTTTGTCAGAACAAAACATATATCAACACCATCGCTATACTACAATTTTCTAATTTTCTTGGAATAAACAAAACCCAACCAATGCATAAATCCAAAACCACGGAAACAAACAATATACACTGTGTCTCAAAAAAAACATCCCTGACATTTTCGACTGTAACTTAAAAACCAATTATTAGATTTTTATAATTTTTGGTACAAATATTCCTGACACAACTTCCCATCAAATGGCTGTTTAGTTTACCACCTCACCCATCGTTTGTTTCTGCACTACCTGGGGAAATCACAACCATTTTTTTATCTAATGCGATATGATTGCTTAATTAACATAACGCGCAAAAACACATTTTGTTCACATTTCTCAAACTTTGGCTGACATTTCATCCAGTTCTCCATTCTCCAGGTGAATTGGATACTGTCACTGACATGCCAGCTGAAGAATTAGTTACTATCGCACAACCAGGCGAATCAACTACTAGCACACCACCAGAATCAAGACGATCGCCATAATGCCAAGTCAACCCAATGAGTCTTGCAGCAATCCCAAGAAAGCAATCTATAAGGTATTAACTTTTATTTTGTTCATCTATGTTCTAATTCTAATCAGTACCACTACCAGCATTGCTATTGCACGGAACAGTTTTCTTGCAGATACAACGTAGTTTATAGCTTTAGAAATTTTAAATGTCTAATATACTATGTCTATTTAAGCAGTTGTACTTCTTTTTAATTTTGTAATTTGTTCACGTACTGTAATCATAGTGCTTTTGTTATATTTATGCAAAATTATGTCTCACTTTAGGTCAATTTCGTAACCATGCTGCATTGATATGTAAGCCTGCAGAGATAAGGAGAATGATTAATAACAGATTGTAACATATTAAGCTGTAAAGGGGCTGCACTAATGATGCAAAGTTGTTCCTAGCTTAAAGCAGTGTAAGCTTTCTGCCACAATTTCGTGCTCGCTATACTATTTCACTCTCAAAATATCAAACTGCTGCTGACTTTACCTTTTTTGCTCAAATATCGATGTTAAATCTATGCATTACAGTGAAATTCAGTATGATTTCAGCAGTGGTGAAGACTTTAGCAAATTCGGCAAAGTACGTAAATGCCATGGTAAACAAGTTAAGTGTTTTTTTTCTGTACAACAGATAACACATTCATATACTCAGTGGTAAGCTGCCGTTACTTTCCGCCAAGCCCGTGGTTACTTTTTCAGCCAAAGAGCCTCACCGTTCTTTGACTAGTACTAAATTATAGTGCTTGGTCACATAATGCATCTGTGTGTAAACAACCTGCCCACAGTTGTTACCTGGCAGTGCAGAGGGCTGGTGTCAATCTGGGGACTTCACGGTCACCAGTTTTGCACACTACCACTATAGCATTACGTTACATTCCAACAACCATCGCTAAGTTATTAACGCTCAAGTAGGTCCTGTTTTTTGGCCCACCCTGTGTAAAACTAATAAAGGCATTTTGCCTTTATATATGCAATTACAACTGTGCATTAATGGAGAGGCACTGTGTTTGTCAGGCTGCTCATGTAACATGATATTGTTCAGGTTATTCAGTGGTTTGTTACTGAGGTCGAATCGTCTAATTCAGTACTGTGATGTGGCTGCTTTGTAACAGGAAGACCTATACCAAGTGAGGGAAAACAGAAACCGCTCTGGTAACTAGTTACTTTAAGAACTGGATCGAATCGGACACGCGAGGACTGCCTGGCAAGAAAGACATTGAACTCTTTCTGCAGGAACATGACAGTGTTGTAAGGACGGACTGGATGATTAGAACGAAAGTTTTTAACGAAAAACAGGCTTATGCAAAGCGAAAAAAACTAGTGTTAAACAGATTAGCATAGGCTTGCAGAAATATGCCAACTATTGTTGGTGTTAGCTCGTGACATTATCACATTTTCTGCTTGTAATTGTGACTGAAGGTGGACAGTTGCCACACTGTGTCTAGGGACCAACTTAATTCACGATTTCACGGCCGTGACATTTTCCGCGAAATTGGCCTTCTTCCGTGAAAAACGCCGATTTCGGTGAAATCCGTGATTTTTCGTAAATTTTAGTGCTTTTAGTTTAATTTATGACAATTTTGTAGTTTTATCAGCAGCTTTTGTACGGATGTTGCTGTTTGCTACGTGTCGCACTTCAGCACTAAGTAGTGTGCAAGTATTCACTGTGTTACTTACTTACATTCCGCTGCACTAGGTCAACCTGCTTGCTTCCTTATTAATTGTTAGACAGCTCAAAAAACTGGGATTGCCTGAGTCGAACAGTGACTTTTGACTGTCTTGAGTCTTGACTTAGTGTAGAAAATATTCGTTGTTCAAAAATTTCTTCGTTTGCATTAGCGCAGCACCTCGAAATAACGTCTGTGGGGCCCGTGAATTTCCCGTGAATTTTTGAAACTTTTTTTGCAAATTTTCCGTAAAATTTGACACAATTTAAAAATTCTGCCGTAAAATCATGCATTTTTTCCCGTGAATTCGGTTGGTCCCTAACTGTATCTCAAAAAAACATCCCCGACATTTTTGACTGTAACGTGAAAATCAGTTATCGGATTTTGATAATTTTTAATACAATTATTCCGGACACAACTTGTTATCAAATGCCCATTTAGTTTTTTTTACTTCACCCAACGTTTGTTTCTGCACTACCTGGGGAACCACAACCAGCGAAATATCACTTTTTTATCCAATGCGATATGATTGCTTAAATAACATAACGCGTAAAAACACATTTTGTTTACATTTCTGACACTGTGGCTGACATTTTATTTACGTGTCCATTTTTTAACTGCCTACAGTAAAACTGCTTGAAATATTGGCCCACTATGTGAATACAGGCAAGGAGACGCTTTCTCCATTCACTTGACAGCAGTATTGATAATGTTCTGCTGCAGACCAATACAGGCTCTACCAGTCACTTCTTGACTCTACAAACATTCTTAAACTTTTACTGGTAGACACACTGCTGCAAGACAGTCAAACCTTGTAATAGACCTGCTGTTGGGGCCCACAAATTAAAACAGCTGGAATTTATTGACGTTTTTCCATTCATTTTAACACGTATTATGCCTGGTCTGATTTCCCCAGGTAGTGCAAAAGCAGACATTGGTTGAGGTGAAAACTAAAACACTTATTTAATAGCCAGTTGTGTCAGAAATATTTCTGCTAAATGATATTAAAATCTGCATATTTTTTTAAGGTACGATCGATAATGTTGGGGATGTTTTTTTTCAGGTTCTCTGTTTATTTTAACGTATATTTCGCTTGATCTGTTTTCCCTAGATAGTGCAAAAGCATACACTGATTGAGGTGGGAAACAGAACGGCCATTTAATGGAAACTTGTGTCTGAAATATTTGTACCAAAAATTATTAAAATTTGATAATTGCTTTTCAAGTTACAGTCGAAAATGTTGGGAATGTTTTTTGAAACACAGTGTATGTGTGTGTGTATATATATAGAAGTTTATCGTCAAGACGAAAGTCATTCACAGCCTGAGACTGTTACCATAATAATGCATATGGTTTGTTTTTGTGGTTTTGGAATTTTTTACGTTGGTTGGGTTTTGTTTATTTCATGAAAATCAGAAAATCACGGCTTGTGCGGTAGCAACAAGCTGTTGTATAAGTGGTATGCCAAGTCAATGGAAAGGCCGAAACTTCGACACCCCGCAGCTCCCACATTTTTCAACCGATCTTAATGAAACTTAAAACCAAGAAAGATATCTGGGATACAACCCCACCTGCAAAATTTGGTCAATGTGGGTCTATGGGAGAGGGGTCTGCGTAGGAAGGGCATTTTCCGTCACTTGTTGTGTTTTATCTTTTTTGTATTCTTGCCCACGCCTACAGGTCACACCAGAAGACCGATCACGACCGTTTATGGCTCAAAAATATACAAATACATAATTCCACAGTACATTAATCATCATAAATATTACACAATGATATAGGTTTCAACTTCATGCAGTGTAAACTGAGTTACATTTCTGCTGCAAATAGCAGCAGTATTTATTTATCAGTTCCCGCCTAATTAGCTCCAAAGACGTGAAGTTTCAATTTTAACACTGCAAATTAAAAATTGTGCTACGATGACTATTCAAGTCGATTCAGTTATCGATTTTCATATCAATCAAACGCCCACATGCAACTTTCTGTCAGATGCCTTGTACTAAAGAAAAACTCCTTTCTCACACCGAATGGTATAGGTTCAGGATATCCCATTCCGATGCTGCAGTGTAGGATAAACTATTAAATTCACAACCATAACTGTTAACCACAAAACTCTATGCTCATATCTTAAACAATTTCACTATGGTTCACTCATGTATGAAAGACATTCAATAATGATTGATGTAATATACCAGAAAAAATTTAATGCACAGAACTGCAATTTTTAATGTCACATGCATACTAAATGTTAAATTACTACTATCAGGCACTGCATTTCTGCAAACAGTTGCTAAATATGATTCAACTCAGTACATTTTTTGTCTGTTCTAAAACAATGTCAATGACAAAAAATGAGTCACAAAGAACACCAAAAACCTACCAATATTTCTTGCCTCTGTGTTGAAAAAATAGCGATAACAGCTAGACTCATCACGCTCTCTGGCATCACCATCTTCACCGGAAATAAGCTCACCATGATATTCACAAATAAATGCACCAGCTGCAATCTCCGAAAATGCAAAAACACCACGACCTGCAGTTTGAACAGTACAATCAAAATGTGATACATCACTGCTAACATCCATTCCACCATTTTGAATAGTGTAAAGCATACATCGTTAGGTTCAATGTAATGAGTAGCTTATGAGTGTAAGTGTGTAGGCCACTGTAGCATTTAACATCCCACGCGACACAGTATATGTCATTTCAGAAATAGCCTTTTTAGGCAAAATGCACATACATACAGATACTAATAGAACAAAAAAAAACTGAACCTTTACAACAATGAAACAGAAAGTTTAACCTGTACAGATAAAAACCTAACATAAAATATAAAACATAAAAACGACCAAAACCCAAAATTGTAAGAACTTGCCATTATAACTTGCATATGTAATAGTAATGGCAGTTCTACAGGGTGCGGCAAAAAAGTAGCCCCCAAAGTTTTTCGCTGTTTTTTCAGCAATTGCTTGGAATTTTAATTTAAAATTTTACACATTTATTTGCTAAAACCTGCTGCATCTAACTGCCAAACAAAATTTGATTCTGTTAAAAAATGACAAAGTTATAAACTTTTTAACAGACAAACGGACAGACGCCCAGACGATGGCTAAGACGCGCGAAGCATTCTGCTTTCGCGCGTAAAATGATTACCACCAGTGGCTTTCTCACAGCTTTAGAGTGCACAAATTTTTTTCGGCCGGGGCTCCGCCCCGGACCCCGCTGGGGGAGCTTACAACGCTCCCCCAGACCCCTAGCTGGTTCAAGGGGAACCTATTTCTAAGGGGAGTGAAGGGGAGGAAAAGGGAAAGAAAAAAAGGAGGGTGAGAAAAAAGACAAGAAATTTGAGCAAAGCTCACGAGACGCGCGAAAGCCTGCAGAAGTTCCTGTTTGCAGGTAATCTTAGTCTATCTCCATCCATTTCGTCATAATTCACTCTTTTGCAGCCAAAAATCGCCAAAAAATCACGTTAAATCAATATTTTTAAAATTCAAGGTCATTTAAGGTTATTGATGTTGACATTCGTAAGAAGCTCCTCATCAGTGCTTGTTATGATAAGCAGCATGGCTGTGCCTATCTGCAACCATTTACACGCTAGAAAAGCCAACGGAGTATAAATAACCACTTTTTATAGGGGTACCTCTCGTTGACACCCACGTGCGCAGACCTACTTGAATTTAAAGAGTCCGGACTTGGACTGCTAAAATCTACATTCCATGCTAAAAATTTTATGTGCAAATTGCTTTGGTCTATGTCTAGCCATTTTGGCGCAATTCAGTGTTAAAATGCGTGTCGCAGCGCAAAATTGTGCAAAAAAGTCACTAAAAACCTCTTTTGGAAAAGTTCAAGGTCATTCAAAGTCATCGATGTTATAAATTTAAAAAGTCTGTCACCAGTGCTTGTTATGATAAGCAGCATGTCTGTGCCTATCTGCAACCGTGTTTACGTTACACGAGATAATTGCGGTAAAGTAATCACTTTTTAGGGGGTAGCTGTCTTTGACACCCGCCTGCGCCGGCCTCCTTGAACCTAGGGAGTCGGGACTTAAACTGCTAAAATTTACGTTAAATGTAACAATTTTATTTGCAGGTTGTCTTGATCTATCTCCAGCCATTTTGTCGTTATTCGGTGTTAAAATGTGCGCTGCATGCAAAAATTTCGAAAAATTTACTAAAAACCACTTTTTGAGGGGTTCAAGATCGTTCAAGCTCATTGATGTTGATAAATTCAAAAAACCTGTCACCAGTGCTTCTTATGATAAGCAGCATGTATGTACCTATCTGACCGTTTTCACATTATTCGAGCCAATAACGGCAAAATGACGTCTTCTTAGGGGGTACCCCTCTTTGACGCCCTCGTTCGAGGGGAACCCCTGAACCAATTGGCACGAAATTTTGTCACGATAAATTAGACACCTTGGGGCAGCCCACAGTCAAGACTTTGTGATCCTAGCTTGCACCGTTTTGATACAGATCACGAGTGTGACGGACGGACAGACAGACGGACAGACAGATGCCCAGACGATGGCAAAGACGCGCGAAGCATTTTGCTTTCGCGTGTAAAAAGGAGAGAGAGTGGGAGAGAAAAGAAAAGGAAAGGGAGGGGAGAGAGGAGAGGGAAGGGAGAGGAGGAGGGAAAAAAAGGAGGGAAAAGGGACCGGTTCCCCTTACGCAAATTGCTGGATCCGCCCCTGACTAGAAATACAGATATTTCAAACAGACACTAATGATATTGCTCTGCGAATACATTTTGAAATGTGCAATAGCCAGCAGTTTTTTTTCCGTGGACCAGATAACACTTCTCATGCAGCAACCGACTGCATATTTGCATCAAATGCACAGCTTGATTTTCTGTTTGCCAGTTCTGCAGTACTTATCAACTTTGTTTGACAAGCACTGATAGTTTTTTTGTAATATCCACAAAAATATTTACAGGCATGTACTTGCATTTTCCATACTTGCATTTTCCAGTACTTGTATTTTCAGCACCACCAACCCCAAGGTTAGGTACAATTACAGTTATTTAGACCGGCTTCATATTCCGCCAGAGAACTCTACTTGTCGCGTGCTACAAAAAATATCCTAACACCACCGTTCAATTCTTACGCAAGTACCAGAAAAACACTTTGAAATACGATCTCACTTTTATTACAGCAACCATTAGAAAACATTCTCGTGTCAACACTGCATCATCACCAAAAACATAAAATAACTAAGCATCGAAGTTATTTTATTTTTGAATAATATTTTAAATTCTATTTTATGTTGAATTCATGTTTTCCTTTATTTTGAGTTTATTTTAAATTATGACCCAATTTTATTTTTTTCTTGAATTATATTTTAAACTTTATTTGATTAAATTTATTTTATTTTATTTTAAATTTTACTTTATATTGAATTTCCACATCATTTTTGTTTTATTTCTAATTTATTTTTGTTTTATTTTGTATTTATTG
>Ga0209367_1001438_pt1 | contig 29236 bp, 19 predicted proteins | sample WorMetLIZISLAND2_FD_187412 | JGI IMG/M metagenome (GOLD analysis project Ga0209367, IMG submission 187412) | Marine gutless worms symbiont microbial communities from Max Planck institute for Marine Microbiology, Germany - Olavius geniculatus... ...
ACTATTCTTTTACCTTGTCGTTGATTGTACAATTGTGCTCTGACAATTGTTGCATTAAAATATTTTGATTTGTCGGCAGATGTCTACGGAAGTAGCGAAGTCGTTCACGTCCAAAGACCTGGCGGAAACGTTTCCGCGTCAACTGGCGTCACTGGAACACCTGCTACGCCAGGACACGACGTCCGACCTGGAGGACGACGAGTTGGCGGCAGATCAGACCGCCGCAGACGCTGGCGCTGCCACTGAGAAGGCCATCAGTCTTGCCGTGAGCCGTGACACCCAGTACGACGCCGAGAGCAAATACGCCGCCACAACGTACGTCACGGAGGCGACCGCCGCCATCAGCCAGCGGCCGTCAATGCAGCTGCTCGACGGCCTCCAGCTCATGGACATCGTCAGCTCCGACTACTCGATCCGCTACAGCAGCATCTTTCCGGTGAGCGGACTCGTCTTCGGCGATCCGCTGCCGTGGACCCTCCAGCCCGTCGACAGCACTACCATGGGCTACTTCCCTGACTCAGAGGACATGCTTCTCCACACCGGGGACTCGGACGTGCGTGCATACTTCCTCGATGTCTACGCCCTCGACTCGCTGCTAAGTAACATCCCGTCGGAGGGCATCGACTTCCAGCAGTTCTCCGCCAAGGACATTATTTTCCCCATTTCCGAGCCATTTTTTGCCTAAATAATTATTTGGACTTCTGATAGACCGAGTCTGAACATCGTCCATGTTTTGCATGCAGAAAAATAACAATCTGCTGACCTATTTCGGCTATTGATTTTTAATTGTGTGCGCTTAACATTCTGTGTAAAGAAATGAAATGTATCATGCATCTGGAAATGTAGTATTTGGTTTATTGCGCGTTGTTAATTTGTTAATGACAACGTCAAACAAAGGTGTCCAGTGTCCACCCCCACTATCCGTCAGCGCTAGGAAGTAATCTTAAGCAACCTTCCCCAAAGTCACACCAACTTCACCTCTCCCCATACTTCCCTCCGCTTTCCTCCTTTGGTATTTCCTTTCCTTCTTTTTTTCCCCTTTTCCTCTCCTTTCCCTATGTTCCCAATAATAGTCTGGGACAGTGTTGTAAGCTCCCTGAGTGACGAGGCCTCAACCGCAAACGCATTTTTGGCTCTCAAAGCTTACAGGGTGGCCAAAAAAATAGTAAGCTATTACACTTTGTGCATTATCTTCACTAAATATCGACCAATTTTCACAATTTTTTCACCAGTAGACTCTGTAAAAAATTTGCTACTCAGTGGCATGTGCATCACACCCACCTGTTATGTCGCTACACTACCTTGTAAAATATAAATTTTCGAAAACAACAATATCTACAGATGGCGTTGGGCAGAAGGTCTAATGATGCATTTTAGAAGTATTTAACTGACATGTTAAATATTAGTTAAAGTAAGTGCCAAAAAGTTTACATATAGCTACAGAATAAGTTTTTGTCTTTCAGCAAAATAGTAAACAGTGTGTAGGGCTGCACAATCAAAATAAAATGCTCATGCAAGATTGCGGTCACCAATTAGCATTACTGTACATTAAAAATTAATGCACAGTAAAATTGTTCAAATTACCTGAAAAGATGTTCAATACGTCGGTTTCTATGTCCTTCATTGTTCTTGACACTCACAGTAATTATTTCAGTTAAATACTTTTAAAATTTACCACTTTACCTTCTTTTAATCCAGGGGCGTATTTGGAGGGGGCGCGGCGCCTCCCCCCTAAACTCGCCAAGCAGGCCTAATGCAAATTGCCTAAAAGACGCACTGTATAGTTAACGTGATTCTGCACACAACAGCTCAAAAAAATTTTCTGCTCGCTTTGCTTGCTGATCATTTCTACCCCCGCTTTTAAATTTGTAGCGCCGCCGTTGTTTGCCTATATTGTTTAAACTGCAATAAATTTGATCAATTGATTCTCAGGAAAATAATTAGATTTTTTGCCAAACAGATCTTACATTTTATAATTTAGGCTGGCGCTCGCTGATGGCGCTCCCTCAGTTTTTTAGCTGGAATTTAGGGATCTTACTTTTAAAGGAAAGGAAGAAAGGGAAAGAAAAAAAAATGAGAAAAGGAAAGAAGATGTGGGAAGAAAAAGGAAACAAGAAAACAGGAAGGGGACGAAGGTGAGAAGAAGGAAGGGTAAAAAGGAAAGGTAAAGGCCGGGGAATACTCTCTAAAGTTGCTCCCCAGGAAAAATATCTAGCTTACAACCAGTGCCAAAAAATCCATGCTTTGATACACAAAAAGCTTAAGCTTCCATGGGACTTCCGTCCCCAGACCTCCTTACTTCACGCCCCCTAACTTGAAGTTCTGGATACGCCCCTGTAATCTGTAGATATTGTTGGTTTTGGATATTTATGTTTTACAAGGTAGTGTAGCAACATAATTGTGACATGCATGCCACTGTGTAGCGAATTTCTTACAAAGTCTACTGGTGAAAAGTTGTGCAAATTGGTTGATTTTCAGTGAAGATATAGACAAAGTGCAACAGCTTACTATTTTTGGGCCACCCTGTATATCACGGCAGCATTTTTATTTGTTTAGGCTTATTTGCAATGCAGATCACTGTGTTTTGTTAATTTGTCAAGTAAAAAGATTCCCCTTCCCTCCTCCAGTTTAACTTTCCCCAACTTTTCCAGTCCTGAAGCATCGTGCTCCCACTTGTCAATGGACTGGACTCCCCTCACATCAGACACAGTGCAACCAGTCAATACTAGCTTCAAACTAACCAGTAACAATAATAACAGTTATAACCGATGACTCTAGACGTGCGCGTGTACGCCACTAGAGTTACTGGCTGATTATGGATTAATCGACCCGGCCCTATGACCCATGCGCAGGTGGGTGAGTGGCTTGGCTCCCCATGCCATAAGGCACACTAAATACGAGCTCAGATACAAGCTGAGAAATATATTCCATTAGTCTCAAAATGTACAGAAAGTATCTGTCAGCCAGCTGACCTACCCTCCAGTGATCCCAGTGCCCATAAATGAATAAAGAAAAATTATGGGGAAGTAGAGAAAGAGGTAATGGAAGAGAAGAGGGAGAGAGGGGCAAGCGAGAGCGTAACAAACGATGTGGAAAGGGTGCAAATGGGAGATGTGGTTCTGCAATCCTACAATGTACAGTAAGCTTATCAAGACTGCGTTACAGGGGAGCAAAGTATGTCCCCATTCCATCTCTGTTCTAACTTCTCTTTACCGAGAGACATGGGAGCAAAGTGCCGAAACATGGGGATCTAGAGGGAATGCCCTCATGAAAATATCAGCTAACCACGCCTATGTGAAACTGCTCTGTTGGCAATAGTGGAGTCGTGGCAGGGGGAGGGGCATAGGGGGCAAAAATGGAGTCGTTCCGCTTCTAAATTTTAGTCTTAAAGTTATGGAAAATCAGCTTCCAAAAATACCAATTTTGAACTGAAAATCCTCCACTTTGGGGAGATAGAAAATTGAAATTTTGAGCACCCATAATCTACTCTGTTGAAAATTTGCTGTCTGTCTGTCCAAAAATTGCAACTTCCTGCCTCGACAACTTTTTAACCCACGACACGCCACTGTGCTACACAAAGGCTAGGAAAGTGTTATGTGTTATCCACTATAAACTCATTAAAATGTCAGCTATAAACCGCGCCTATATGATACTGTTCCGTTGATGACAGGCGAATCTGTGGCTGTACAGTTTCAATTTTTGTACATCAGTGCTAAAGGGGTGGAGCATGACAGGCTGGCGAAATTTCAACCCCTAAATGTCTACCCAGTCACTGGGGGCGCCGGGTGGCCTCACGTTGGGCTCTGCTCCTAATTTCTAGTTATAATTCAGTCAGGCAGAAGGTCGTCTCCGATCTGTTCGTTGTTGAACTCGTCGCTGAGAGCAGAGCTTTGCTCGGCGCCTCGACGTCTAGCGGCAGTGCGTGGTCGTTCCATCTGAGGACCCAGTGGGTCAACATACGACCCGTCTGAACAACAGCAACAACAACTACAACTACAACAACAACAAGTACTGCTGCTGCTGCTGCTGCTGCTACTACACAACACTAAACTACAACAATAATGACTGGTAGCTGTGGTACATTTTGTCCTAATAAAAAGTGGCCCCAAAACAAAACTTAACAAAGACTTAACAATTTTATCTGAAATTTTACACATAGTAACTGTGAATTATATCACAAAAGAGTAAAAAAAAGCACACGACAACATCAATTCTGTGAACATTTAACGTGCACCACTGAAAATTTGTAGACCACAACACAGCAGATTCAATCATATGCACTCACGTTCAGGAAATTCAAGTCACCTGAATATGATGAATTGTGAGTGCCTGGGCATTTTCTTGACTTACTAGCAGCTCTTCAACTGAATTAACTTTCTGAGCAATCCATTTACCATTTTATAATTTTAATTTTGTTGTCAGCTCCAGTTATATGCACTGTACTGCAGAAAAGTTGTCTAACTGTAAATATTTACTAAGTCAGGAGAGAGAGCAGACATGAAACGATGGATAAAAGTAAAAGACAGACTGGTAAAATTGGGCAGGTTATAGACTGGCTAGAGCATATATACCAGACGGCTGTTGCATGGTCGACATTTGATATGGTCCGTCATTGGTGACGTCATCTAGTGTACGTCGCTGTGCACTCGATTGACGCGAACCCTCTGCACAACATTACGGAACCTGGTGTATGGTTGGTATAACAGTCAAAACAGCCAAAAGTCGTCAATTTCATTGCACATAGTACATTTATTATAAATGATTAAAGGCCAAAGAGTTGAGGCAAAGGCCAAGTCCAAGGACAGTGGTCAAAATGGCAAAGACCAAGGCCAACGCCACGATTTTTTGTCTTTGATGACCTCAAGATCAAGGACAGTCCTTGAGATCCCCACCTCATCATCACCATCGGGCACGCCCCTGCTAGAGCGTAGCCGTTTCCACCAGTTGACGCCAGCGAGGTCAGTCTTCTGCAATATGCCTGGCTGCCCACAGCCCAATGTCTGTCGAGGAGGGCTGCGAGCCTTTTTCCAATCCCTCGGTGGCTAGTTGATGCTGGCATTGAGAGCACGTATATGGTCCTCATCTGGGTCGGAGTAAACGAAATGGCCAAATAGCTTTAACCGCCTGGTCTTGATTGTCAGAGTGTCAGGCGGTTAAGGCGAGCGGTGACGAATTTCACGGTTGGTCACGCAAGCAGAGAAGTGGAGTAGTGAACTCACAGAATGTGCTAAAGGCACCACTGATCAAACAGCGGTCAACAGAAATGTCTGCGTCTGTCTGTCTCTGGGTAAGTAAGTAAAACGTAAATTTGTATAGCTTATAACGTTAAAATTAACCTGTAATGTCTACTATACCTGTGCCTGTGCTGCTGGCGCTGCCTTCTCTCTGATCGGTGAGTCTGCTGCGACCACTTCTCTGACGACCGCTCGACGTACGCTACACAGATAGCAGCAAAATCACCCAACAGCATCATCATCACCATCATCATCGTCAGTAGCACACACTACGTGGTGGCTTAGTGGCATAATGGTGGGGTGTCAGTGTTTACAATCCCAGGATCCCGAATTTCTGTATTGGTGGCATCCCAATCCCAGGACTTCGGGATTACCAAAAATTTGTTGAAATAGTATTTCGCTGAATGCTGAATGATACAAATAACAATTCTAGGTTCGTCTAATAAGTAAAATATTTTATGTGCGCTAGAGTCTACCCGTTGCCGTGCACTGTAAGTTGTATTTTGACAACCACTGTCACTCCCTGCAATTCAAATATATCTACCAACGCTACCGTAAGGGGCGATTATACATTCTGTGCATAAACTAAGTCTATAAAGGATACTAAAATAAGCCTAATGTAAGCCTAATGCTGAAACGAAATCCCGGGATTTTGGGATTACAAATTTTTCAATCCCGAATACCGAGATTGCAGATTTAATCCCGGGATTGCAATTACTAGTGTCAGATGATTGATTGAAAGGTCCTAAATTCGACTCCCGGTCAGATCCTTATCAAGTAATTAGTAACGCAGACAGGTAAACTGTCTAGGTATATAACCGACACCAATGTCAACTCAGCTTTCCATACCTTCTGGGTAGGTAAATCAAGTACCAACCTGTCTGGCGGGGGTTAAGGCGAGATACTTTCACCTGTATCAAGTGGCAAGCAATACTGTGATCTCATGTGGCAGGTGACACGCCGTAGCTCTGCGATGAGTATCTCATAAGGAGCTATAAATGACGTTTAACTACATGTACAGTTTTCTGTGGCAAGTTCTTTCCCAATTTTATGGGACAGTTTGCCAAACTCTGCGGTTAACTGCAGCAAATTAAAGGTCAAGTTCTTGGCCTTGGCCTTGAAGGTCAAGTCCTTGGCCTTGGCATTGAGGGCTAAGTCCTTGGCTTTGGCCTTGGCTTTGAAAGTAGAGTCCTTGGCCTTGGCCTTGAGGATCAAGTCCTTGCTAACAACACTGGCAAATTTCCCTAATTCTCTGAAGTATGAAAACGTCTCTCATCTCACTCTGTTTATCAAATGTTCCATATTCGTTGTTGAATCTTTTAGTGGTGGGAACATTTTTGTGCTGCAACTTGCAGTGGAGTTTTGCTGATTGCTGAAGTAGTCAGTCGACTTGAAAATATTTACAATTTAGTCAGCCAGCTTTGCAAACTTGTATTTAAATAGAAAATAGAAATTGTCACTTGCCAAAACTATTTCCACAAAATTCTACCGAAATGCACACTGTGTTCAGAAAAAACACCCACTAATGTTTCATTTTATATCTTCATGGAAAATGTTCAGATTTCCATAAAATTTTTAGTGAATGTCTAGAAGGAAACTAGTATTCCACCAGTGGATAAGTTGAATATTCTTTTCGACTGGTGACGTCATGCTGACGTCATATTTTCACGATTGTAGATTATGGGTTTTACTGTTGAACACAGACATCTGATTAAATGCTTGCGAGTCAGCAAGGGTTATGTATCCACAAGTTTGTGCTACATGTTTCTGGACAATGGACAGACAATGGGATATTGATGGAATGAAACTTTTAAATAAAAATAACTGACATGACTAACAGTTTCCAGCCGTTTATCTGATAGCAGGCAAGTGGTCATCCACGCAGTGATGCAGTGTGCATACACCTGCCAGCATCAACGAAGTTGAGGATCTCACACTCAGCCAAGAAGATAAACCATGAAAAAAGTTTAGAATGAAAAATTGCATGACGAATTAGCATATTTTTGGGGCCAGCTACCACAATGACCAATTGATGTGTTTTAATATTTCATCAAACGTCTGTCTTCAGCAGTAAAACCCATAATTTACAAACATGGAAATTTAAGCTGCGTTTTGGATGGCCAAACAACCATGAACAAGTTCAGTGTATCATATGTAAATATATTATAAATATGCTAACGATAATAATACTTTATAGTTTTAATACTTTTAGCTTATGTTTTTAATTTCTGCTAATGGCACGGCAGATGAAAAATTCGAATGTGATTTGTTTTGCCATATTGAGGCAATATACTAGTAAATTTGTTTTTTATGCTCCTGCATAGACTATTTAAACTGACACCGAACATGTTCTTGTTCGGTCATCCAAAATGCAGCTATGATGTCAGCATGACGTCACAAGTATCAAAGAATATCTAACTTTTTCGTTTTTGGAATACGTGTTTCCTAGTAAACATCCTTGAAAATTTTGTGCAAATCTAAGCTTTCTCAACAGAGATACAACAAAAAACGTGAGTGTTTTTTTTTCTGAACACAGTGTACAAATTTTGCAGTAACAGGCCAATTCCATGAAAAAAGCAACTGATTTAAAACCTCTTCACGTAGTTTCTGCATCTTTTCGGCTTTCTTGAGTTTGTTTGCATATTCCTCTGCCTCCTTCAGATTCATGTCACTACACAGACGCACCAGGAACTTTAGACCTATGCACACAGACATACAGACAGACAGACAGACAAATAGCTTAGCTGAGATATTTTAACAACTAAAACAAGAACAAAAAATACTGCTGTTAGTTTTAAGAGAACAACATGCAGTATAAATTTTAGGCAAAGAAAAACGAAAAGTAAATCAACCATACTCAATGTTGTCTAAGGAACCTAGCACCTGAACTAATATTACTACAGTAGCTTGGCAGACGTTCAACTTGTGATCTTGAGGTCGTGGTTCGACTCCCGGTCAGCCTTTCATCCTCCAGAGTAGGTAAATCGATTAGCAGCCTGCTGGCTGGGGTTATGGCAGGGCATGTTCACCTATTTCAGGTGGCAGGTAACACTGTGCAATCCCATATGGCAGGTAATGCTTCGTACCTCTGAGATGGGTTTTCTATAAAGAGCTATATGCTATTTAACTACTACCACCACCACTACTCGTACTACTACTACTACTATTACTACCACTACAACTACAGCACTAATACTAGAGTATTAGGGTACGTACACTCAATGTTGTCGGGGAACTTGCGGTGAATGTTTTTGTACGTTTCCAGCGCTTGCTGATAGTTGCCACTACGACGATGACAGGTTGCAATCATCAACTGCCAACGAACTTGCGCGGGCCTGCAACAATACACTGCAACACATTGTGACACACTGCAACATGCTGCAACACATTACATACAACTCATGCGGTCTGTAGCAATTTCGTACAAATTTGTACACTTGGTATGCATACTTGGGTGTTGACATGCGCAGGCCTAAATACGACCAGACATGATATATATTCTAGACCAATTAACAGAAGTTTGAATTCTGGCCACGTACTGTTTCTCACAGCATTAAAGCTAAAACTGAAACTGAACTAATATAGACAACCTGTACTAGTAGTAGTAGCAGTAGTAGTAGTAGTGGAGTGACAGTATATGAAGTACTACTGACTGGATGACAGTGGCTCGTTCAAAATATGGGACGGCTTTCTCACAGAACTGTGACTCAATGTAGTATGCGCCCAGCCATTCTATCACTGATATGTTGGTCGAGTCATGCTTGTACGCCTGTACATACACGTGGCCGTACAGATAGGCTGTGTTACTGGTCTTGTGCATCTGTCTGTCTGTCCATCCATCGATCAAATACATGAACAGACAAATGGAGCGCGCAATAACATAAAAACCACCTCGCTGCTCAACTATTCACTTAGTGATTACACTGATAAATGATTATGATAACTGATAGCAGCAGACGTACATAACATTTTATAGGCCTATATAACGCGTCTCAAAAAAACTGGACCCCTGATACATTTTCAAATTCTAACAGTCCTGGTTCAACATCAAAAGTTTTGGTAATCAGGACTTGGAAGCACTCGTTATTTTGTGAAACAATGTTAAGAACCAAGTTCCAGCTATGCTGCAACTCTACTGTGGTGCCACAGTAGAGCAGTCTGCATGGTAATATTCTAACAAAAGAACAACGTCAGTCACAAAATTTTAAGTCATTAAACATAATGCACTATCTCCTCCATTCACTAGCTTCGCCTGGCAGAGATAAAAAAACTGGCTGACACAACGCAACAACACGGGCAACAAATTCATCAGCACACACAGCACATTCAAGTCAGCCCCTCACGTCATTCATACATTCACAAATCTTATCAAATACTAACAACTGATCTGCAAAATTCCGTTACTGCCCGCCATGCTAGTGCATGACTGGACCCATTCATAGTGCAACATGCAAAGATACCACTGCCCCAATCAGCCAGCTACAGCCCAAAATTTTACTAAGCCTGCATTGGTAGTAGTTGTTGTAGCAGTAGTACAGTTAGCAAAAGGTTAGCATACATTGTAGAAGTGGGTGAAAGCTTCGGTTTTGTCGCCGTCAGCATCAAACATTTCCCCGAGTCTCTTCTCAATCACTGCATCAGTTGGAACAATTCCCAATAACTGGATGTACCTAGACATCACGCATACAGTATTGCAGTATTAGCAGCAGTACACTGTGTCTCAAAAAAACAACCCAAACATTTTCAACTGTAAGTTGAAAAAGAATTATCAGATTATAATAATTTTTAGTACAAATATTTGTGAGGCAACTAGCCATCGAATAACAGTTTAGCTTCCTACCTCACCCATCACCTGTTTCTGCACTACCTGGGGAATGCAGAACCAATGAAATAGTACATTTTTACCCAGTGTAGTATCATTACTTAATCTAAATAATGCACATAAACACATTTTGTTCACATTTTTGACACATTGGCTGACATTCGTCTAATTGTTTCCTTTTTCAACTGCCTGCAGTAAAATTGCTCAAAATGTCAGCCCATTGCGCAAACGCAGGCACAAAGATGATTTCTCCATGCATTGACAGCAGTGTCAATAATGTTCTGCTCCAGATTAATCCAGACTTCGCCAGTTGCTTCTTGAATTCATAAACATTCCTAAACGCTATCTGGTAGATACACTGCTGCATGACAGTCAAACCTTGTAATCAACTGGTTGCTAGGGGCCACAGATGTGGAAAAATAGAATTTATCAACATTTTTCATTCACTTCAATGCATATTTTGCTTGGTCAGATTTCCCCAGGTAGTGCAGAAACAGACACTGGACGAGATGGGAACTTAAACAATTATTTAATAGCCAGATGTGTCACAAATATTTGTGCCAAAAATTATTAAACTTTGTTAATCTTTTTTCAAGCTACGATCCACAATATAGGGAATGTTTTTTTCACGTTTTTGTATATTTTAATGCATATTTTGCTTGGTCCGTTTCCCTAGGTAGTGCAGAAGCAAACATTGGGTGAGATGGAAAACTGAATGTTTATTTGATGGCAAGTTGTGTTACGAATATCCGCACTAAAAATTATTAAAATCAAATAATTTTTTTTCAAGTTACAATGAAAAATGTCGGGGATGTTTTTTTGAGACACAGTGCAGACCACAGCCAAAGCAAGATAAGGTTTGACTTCATAGATTCGTTTCCTCATCAACAGAAACAAAAACGCTGCATAAAAATAACCAAAAACGTGACAACCAGGCACGATTTTCAAGCTCCGGATGCACAAAAATGTGTTTGCAACTAGGACTTTGCCTCGAACCCCACTAGAGAACTTACTGCACTCCCCAGGCCCGTAGATGGATTAACAAAGCTTCGTGGCCCAGGGAGGTGGAGTCGAACCTCCTTTGTGAAAGTCTGGCTACGGGCCTGTAGTAATAGTATACACACCATTCACGAGATTGAGCGGCTTCGCCAAGCAGGCTATGTCTATAGCGTGCAAACAGATAGAGGTTAAGTACTGAAACAGAGACAGACAAACAGGCAGACAAACAGACACACACCGTACACTGTGAGTCAAACAACATGCTACCAAACTTTTGTCGGTATTGTTAGCAAATATTGACTACCACTTTCAAGATTCTTTCACTAGCACATATCGCCAAAAATGTGAAATAAAAGGATCGTTAAATATCACATCACATCTTGCTACACTACCTTGTGAAAATATATATTTACAAAAATCACCACAAACAAAATAAATATGTATGCAAAAATGTATCTTCTGAAACTAATTCCCAGGACAAGCTATCTATCCATCAATCCATACATCCATCTGTCTGTGTCCGTGTGAGGGTGTGCCTATCTGTCTGTCTGCCTGGTAGAAAGGATACAAATCGGCCAGTTGGTACATGACTTGTGCGCTGTTGCGTAGAATGTTGTGCAGTTTGTTGAATGCTTCCAATGCATCCTCGTAACGACGTAACTTCTTGTTGCACACGCCTAGACATACAGACAGAGACACAGGTACACAAACTGACAGACGGACAAAGAGGCAGACAGACAGACAGTCAGCTTGTTGCTTGTTGAATGCTTTCAGAGCGTCCTCATAATGACGTAACTTTATGCTACACATGCCCAGACATAGAAACTGAGAGAAAGACTGAAGAACATACCCACAAAGAGACAGACAGAGAGACAGACACCACATTGACTAATTGGCATTTTCCGAATTATTGAAATCAAACTTAGTTTGCTGACGATGCTGATTAACTAAAATTAGGATTGCTAATGAATTAGAGCTGACATTAGTTACTTCGTAATTAATCAGAATGGTAAGCAGCTTAAACAGCAAATCAGTAAATTTAAACAGTACGTATTAACAATATCATAAAGTTTGTGATTAATACCAGAGTTGTAGAGGGCTTCAACGCAGCTCGAGTCATTCTGGAGAGCTTCACGATAGAATTCACGAGCCTTCTCATAGTCACCACGATTATACATCACGTTACCCTTGTTCACCAGTGCTACACAGACAACCAGTACACTTTATCAGTAGTAGCAGCAGTAGGTAGTAATCACAAGTCTTTTCATAGTCATCACTGCTACACAGCACGTTCCTCTTGTTCATCAACGCTACACACAGACCCAGACAATTACTACATGGTAATAGTATCAGCAGTAGAATAGCAGTTTTACACAGCAAAAACACAAAACAAGCCATGGTGGGCTGGATACATCTGTTTGTTTCATGCCCTCAGGCGTGTTCTGCCAAACACGCAGCAAAATCAAGTGACATTTGACAAAAATACCACAAAAAATAAGAAGGTTGAAGTTTTTAAAGTGCAGTAGTACCAAGTAGTAGTAGCAGTAGTCTGATTTTAAAAAGGTAAAAATTTTTCATCATAGAATTTCCACGTAAATTAACTTGCCAACTTGAACGACTTTGATGTCTGCAACCAGACGCGTTTTGTAAGATGCAATGCAGCACAATGCGATTGCAGACGCTGATGGGCTAAGGCCGGTGTCAGCCCTAAGTAGTAGCATTGTAGTAGTAGTTGTACCTGCAGGGTTGTATCTGTCGGACTGTAGCGCCAACTCTGCGTATCTATCTGCCTGACCTTGCTCTCCCTCCTACATTATACACGTTGCACCAATAAACACAGATAAGCTTAGACACATGGTGCAAGGTAAACAACACCTCTGATTCACAACGCTTCTCGCTCCTATACAAGATGTGGCAATAATAAAAGTGCAAATAAAGCTCGCTGGCTAACTGACTGACTTGTGGCCAACTACAAATTATACTTTTACTTGTCAAATAAAATGCATCAACTGCGTTGCTATAGCCAAACTCAGCCTCCTAGCCCATGTGGAACTGTAAAAATAAGAAGTTAAGAAAAGTAAAAAAAAATCCTGAAAATTTCTAGTCTACACAAGACTAAGTATCAGTAGCAGTTGCACGAGTGTAGTAGTCACGAGAGTGCAATAGTTGAAGTGTCGTAGTTGCAGAGCTGTAATAGTATTGCAACTGAAGCTACACATCCCATACGTCGTTTGTTCAGCTATCTCCTAAATTATCTCCGCAACGTTTCACACATGTTACAGCAAAGAAACACAAGCACATATTTTTGCACACAACCGACCTACCAGTAACACAGACAAGCATGATACAATATTACTGCTAGGTATGCAAAGTTGGGCTCAATTATTCAACACAGCAGTTACCAAAAGTTGGACGTGTTTAAAACTCATTGTATACTGGCAACATGGTTCCTACTACTCTGCAGAATTCATTTTCCCTGACTTTTCCCTGACTTTCCCGGACAAAATGAATCATTTTCCCTGACTAATTTATTTATGCAAAATACCAATGTCGGCTTCAATTGCCTGCAATCACACTAAAAACAAGGGCAGAGAAACAAATTTAAAAGTGAAAGTACAAATAATCTGCAAGCGAAGCCAGCAGGAAAAATTTTGAGCGTTGTATGCAGTTCAAAAATTTTTTTCTGCACTTTTGTTAACTTTTGCACCCTAGTACTTTACCCTGATTTTTCCTGACCGTCTGCGTTTTTTTGACTCTGGAATGTAAAATTCCCTGACCTTCCTTGATCTTCTGACTTTTTCCCTGACTTTCCCTGACTTCCCCTGACCATAGGAATCATGTGGCAATGTAAGCAAATCTGTGACCAAGAAATAGGTCACATATTAACCTAAAAATGCTCACTCGACACAGATCAGTCTCCAAAGCAAGCAGCTGTACTGTATAATTAATATTTACAATAATAACTAATGATAGTTGTAATCTGATGTACTCGTGCTTATGCAGCTGAATAAGATGCAAGACTCGATATTTAGCACGTGCTGTGCGCAGACACAGATATTGCTGTTAGTTCAAGTGGGTGCAGTCAGCTGAACTAAAGATGCGCATAAACATTTACACACTCTCCGCTTTGCCTGTCTTTCCCCACACTTTCTTCTCTTTTACCTCAAAACCATTCGGTACACCCATGACTGCAACTGCCCCCTTAATTTCCCTAAATTTTAGCATGTCAGAAATTTTTTTCTGCCTGAAAATATTCTTGTAAAAAGCTTATGGCCAAAGTCTAGTAGCAAAGTCAAAATTCTGAGCATCCACATCGCTTTTGTTGAAATTTGCAAATGGCTGCAAAAAATACGGTACTTCATGCACTGTCCAACTGCAGCATACAGAACTGATATTGAGACATCAGACACTAAAAAAACGGAATATAACAAACAAACAAAAAGTGAAACAGAACTTTATGTAAAAAGATTACTATATACCTCACGTGTCTGCAGACAGACGAACAGACAAACAGACAGACATACACAAACAGATAGAGACACACACACAGACTAACATGCAAATGCACTCAATTTCCTCACTACTGACTGTCAGTCTCGGGTCAACTCAGCCTCCTACCCTCAGCGGGACGGAATATGAGTAGTGACTGAAGGCCTAGTAAGCTAGGCTGACTGGGGTGGTGGTGTGTCTGTCAGCTGCACTGTGGGTCCAATTGTTTGCTGACGTAAGCTAGGAATCCGCATAATGTGCTGCAGTATCATTAGCTCATGGCAATCAGCTGCCACTTCCAACCCTGTAAGGCACGTCTTTGCTTCAACCAGTTTTGGTTCTCAATTACATAGAGCATACGTATGCAACAAAAACCAATATGCACGAAGCTATTCACACAAAAACCCAAAGGCAAAAGTATTAATGAAACACAGCGGTAAGTGACAAATGAGCAAATCTAGTAATTTACTGAATAAATGCAATAAATAAATAGACATATAGCCAGCAATATATTGCTAGGAGCAGTGTACCAGGTTGTAGAGAAAGGAGAGGTTAGTTGCAGCAGCAGAAGCAACTTTAGAATCTTTCTTCTCAAACGACTTGAGAGTTTCCACCGCCTGACAGACAGCAACAGCACAATAACTGTCTGTGTACATCTGCAACTGTTTTCATGCTGAATTAGTGAATAGCAGCAGAAATTGTGCATTTTAAAGGGGTACCCAATTTTGATGCCCCTCCAAGAAGGTCTCCTTGAACCAAAAGAGTCAAAGCACAGACTGTTGAAATCTGCATTTAATGCTGAAAATTTCACATGCAAGTTGTCTTGGTGACTTGGTCTATCTCCAGCCATTTTGGTGCAATTCACTCTTGAAATGTGCATCAAAACCAAAAATTGCAAAAAAATCACTAAAACCCCTATTTTGGTAGTTCAAGATTGTTCAACATCATTAATTCTGATACCCACAGAAACTCGTCAGCAGTGCTTGTTATGATAAGCAGCAAGTCTGTGACTACCTGCAACCACTTTACACACTAGACAAGTCAATAGTGGTTATAATAATGACTTTTTAGGAAATACCCCTATCTGACACCCTCATATGAGAGAAATCCCCTCATCAAGCAGCAAGAAATTCTGTCACAAAAAACCACTTTGTGGTAGAACACAGTAAAAATTTACACTGTGTCTCAAAAAACATCCCTGACATTTTTGACTATAACTTGAAAACCAATTATCAAATTTTGATAATTTTTGGTACAAGTATTCCCGACACAATTTACCATCAAATGACTGTTTAGTTTCTCACCTCACTTAAAGTATGCTTCTGCACTACCTAGGGAAAGCAGATCAAGCGAAATATGTGTTGAAATAAACAGAAACCTGAAATAACCATCCCCAACATTGTCGATCGTAACTTGAAGGAAGATTAGCAGATTTGCATAATTTTTGGCAGAAATATTTCTGACACAACTGGCTATTAAAAAAGTGTTTTAGTTCCCACCTTGCCCAACGTCTGCTTCTGCACTACCTGGGAAAGCAGAACAAGCATAATACGTGTTAAAATGAATGAAAAAAACGTCAATAAATTCCATCTATCCTAATCTGTGGGCCCCAAACAGCTGGTCTATTACAAGGTTTGACTGTCATGCAGCAGTGTTTCTACCAGATGAAGTTTAAGAATGTTTGTGAAGTCAAGAAGCGACTGGTACAGCCTAGATTGGTCTAGAGCATAACTTTACTGATACTGCTGTCAATAAATGGAGAAAGCGTCTCCTTACTTGTGTTCGTATAGTGAGCCACCACTTCAAGCAATTTTACTGCAGGCAGTTGAAAAATAGACAACTAGATGAATTGTCAGCCAAAGTGTCAGAAATGTAAACAAAATGTGTTTTTGCGCGTTATGTTAATTAAGCAATTATATCGCATTGGATAAAAAAGTGATATTTCGCTGGTTGTGTTTTTTCCCAGGTTGTGCAGAAACAAACTAAATGGTCATTAAATGGCAAGTGGCGTCAGGAATAATTTTATCAAAAATTATTAAAATCTGATGATTGGTTTTCACGTAACATTCGAAAATGTCAGGGATGTTTTTTTTGAGGCACTGTATATTGCAACATTTTAATACAATCACACAGTGTGACAGATGGACACACCATGGACAGACAGATACCTCTACAATAGGTAAAACATGCTTAGCACTACGTGCTGTCTAGCATAACAAGAAATCTGAGCTAATGCTCATGAGACACGCAAGAGCCTATGGTAGTTCCTGTTCGCATGTGATAACTCTTTTGCAGCCAACAATTGCCAAAGAATCACTTGAAATCAATATTTTTAGGGCTCAGGATCATTCAAGGTAATCGATGTTGACATTCTTAAGAAGCTCGTCACCAGTGCTTGTTATGATAAGCAGCATGTCTGTGCCTATCTGCAACCATTTTCACGCTAGACAAGACAAGAGCAAATAAATAACTACTTTTTAGAAGAGTACCCCTATCTGACACCCACATGCGCAGGTCTCTTTGAATATAGAGGGTCCAAACCTGGACTGCTAAAATCTACATTCAATGCCAAAAATTTCATACACAGGTTGTCTCGGTCTATCTCTAGCCATTTCGCCGCAATTCACTTTTGAAATGTGTGTCGCAGCCCAAAATCACAAAAAAATTCACTAAAGCCCCCTATTATAGGGGTTCAAGGTCATTCAAGGTCATCAATGTTGACATTTTAAAGAAGCTCGTTGCCAGTGCTTGTTATGATAAGCAGCATGTCTGTGCCTATCTGCAACCATTTTCAGGTTAGACGAGCCAATACCGCTAGAACAACGTCTTTTTAGGAGGGGTGCTCCTCATTCGCCCCCTCGTTTATGGGGACCCCTTTCACCCAGTGGCATGAAATTTTGTCATGAAATACTAGAGACACTAAGCTATCATATGGTGAAAAACCGAAAGTCTGTAGCTCAACTGGTCTTGAAACGGTACCAGGTCGTGATGGACAGACAGACAGACAGACAGAATTACCATAGCTGATGTGCGCTACAGCGAGCTAGCTAGCTCTCGCACATAAAAACACGTTGATAGGCAGACATTAATAGGACCACTTCTGTCTTAAGATTAACACTCCAGCCAAACATCAGGCTTGGCCTTAAGGCCAAAATGTGTGGCCAGTGAATTGCAGCCTTTTGCCATGAAGATGCAGCTAAGTGCTGTGGAATGGCTATGCTTGACTTAGTACCTTGTGGACATGCTGGCATCACAGTTTGCAATCTCAAGGATTCAAGTCCACTATTCCAAAATTCCACCAAATACGTGTTTTAGACAACAACCGTACTTGTTAAACGTTAAACAAACTCTAACACTGACCCTAACCCTAACCCATTCCTAACCCTATCTCTAACTATGGTGGCCACTCAGAACGGTGGGTGGACTGGACACCATCTAAAGATACAAGCAAACAGACAGACGAAGATGGGAATAGAGAGATAGCCAATAACCTGTTGGAAATCCTTCTGCTTCAGGAAGCCAATGGCCTTGTCGATGTCCAGACTGTGAGCGAGCTCCATGTACTGTGAGGCCTTCACTTGTTCAATGCACCAGTTGTAGCCAGCCGTGTAGGACGAGTCGATGACTGGACTTATGATCTTAGCGGCCATCATTATGCACTGCTCGGCCTCCGTCTTACTACAGCAACCACGCGCCCTTGTATTACTACTACAGCACCACCACTACTACTACTACTAACATGTATGACGAATCAATGACTGGAATGAATGTCTTAGCTGCCATCATTATACACTGCTCAGCCTCTGTCTTACTACAACAACCACACCCCACAATACTACTACACTGCTGCTGTTGTTGCTGCTGCTGCTACTACTACTACTTCTACTACTACTGATTTATGGATAAAAACATCCACTTCCATTCTGTAAATATAAATGCTTGGCAGCAGAAGCAGTAAACAACACATATTATTGTAAAACTTTGCATCTGACATTTACTAGCCAATCATTCACTTGTGTTGTTACAAAATGTGCTAACAGCTCATCATGTAATTTGGCAAACTTACGCACATAACAAAGTCATAAAATGTTGAGGTCCTTGATGCATGATGCCCCACCCTTTCTAAATATTTAATCAAAATCCGTTCACAATTTTCTGAGTCATCCAGCTGACAAATAAACAAACATATCCAGGAAGGAAAACATAACCTCCAAGTTCCAACAGACATAAGTGACATAAAGAGAGAGAGAGACAGACAGACACAGACACAGAGAGACTGTTAGGACCGCCCCTGTTTCTTTCAGTTACGCGTGCACGCTTGCATTTTGTCAACCGTGAACAGTCAATGGCGGCATGGCATCTAGTCTATACGATGGTCCGTTTTTCACGCCTGATGTGACAGTCGTCTGGTGGCCCAGTTGCACCTTGTAGACGTGACCTGAACAGCACGTGCTGATCGATGTTACTGCGCATGTGCAAGAACTCTTCTTGGCAAAGAGACGACAGCTGAACGTTATTACCTGCCGGAGCACTCGAACAGTCAACACGTCGTGCTCTGTGTATACGTACGGTTAGCAGGTAGTCAACGTTTGACAAGACGTACGTGAAAGGACGAACTACGTTGTACGAACGAATCTACGATTACAAACGACTTCTGAAGGAACGCTTTCCTCTATGACTACGACTACACGACACACGTCTGCGAGTCAGTTGGCGCGTAACCCCGTCGACGCAGCACGTAACAGGCGGTTCCTCGTCAGCTGTCCGACTATCAACGTCCGCCACCCGACTTCCGTCTTCCAGCACGTGGCAAGCGGGTTCAATGGCAGCCGCCCAACTACCGCCTTCCGTCCGCCGTCGTCTTCCATTTTCCATTCGCCATCCTCCGGCTACCACCTCGCATCACCAACCAGCTACAGGACAGTCGCATGTTATGTTTTTGTTTGCTGCTGCGCCTTCATGTTTTAGTTCCATTCCCTAGACAATAGCCATTCACTGTATATCGTTGTTCATCTTGCTATAATATAAATTTTACCAAAGTGTATGCGTTACTGAGCAAGTGCAATCTAAGCCACACAAGCATAAACGTAACACAGACATACAGACAGAGAAAGACATGTAGACAGATCATTCAATGAAGGAAGAGATTGAAGCAATGTGTGTAATGTTCTCAGTACCGTTCTTTCTCAATCTGGCGTAAAGCATCATTCTTTATGACTTCCAATATCACTCCATACTGCTTGTCATCCTGTGCAACAGCGATAACAACTACAACTACTACTACTACAATTAAAACCACTATTAATGTCACTATCAGAGCTCTTTAATCTCTCACATTCTTCCTCCATAGTTCCACACATGTAGAAACAGGCCTGGCTAGCCCCATTCCAAAGTTTCCATTCCCACGTGACATGTCGACTTTTAGCCGATAGCAGCCACTCCAATCCTCCCGAGAGTTATGGAGTGAACTGTTGTTTACCCAACTTCACACAATCCTCCAGCACCTCTTAAGACGTGTACAAAGCAACAGAAATAAACCAAACTAAACTGAACTAAAAATCTCAGTTCAGTTCAGTTGCATCTACAGGAATATACTAAGTGCATAAACTGTCAGTTTAGTTTGATTCAGTTCAGTTCAGTCACCTTTACCTTGCATGCATCAGTTTGCCTTCAGTCTAACAGACTGAGCAACTACAACTATCATAACACTGCTTTGTAAAATAATCATCTGCAGCTCCTAACTAATCCTTATGTGACAGATGTAGCATTAGATTTTTCCAAGGTTTTTGACGACGGTTTGGATCTGCTATAGCGAAGGGCCGCCATAGCGAGAGGCCGCCATAGCGAAAGCCGCCATGTCCCTGCGCGGCGGCTGTCACCACTGCGACAGCCAGGCGGCTGATGACCTTGGCCATAGCTTCATGGATCGCCAGTCGACCAACTAGCTCCTAGACCATTACGGGTAGCCATTGGCAATTTTTACGCGCAAAAGCAGCTACTGCTTTCAGCGCATCTTAGCCATCGCAATTCTGTCTGTCTGTCTGTCTGTCACATGGGTGGATCAGTTAAAAACGGTGCAAGCTAGGATCACCAAATCTTCACCGTCGGCTGCCTGGAAGACTCTAGTTTCAGGAACCGTAAAGCTTTTCCATAAATTTGAAGGGGGTCGCCCCGAATGAGGGCGCTAAATAAGAGGGGGTGGGCAAAATTTGCGATTTTTGGCCAATAAGTCGCTGTATATGAGTAAAGGGTGCGAGATATGGCCTAGGTTACTATTAATCACTAATAGGAAGTCGTACACTGGCTCTCGATTGGCGCCAAATTCAATGACCTCGAATGACCTTGAACATCAAAATAAGGCGTTTTATGGATTTTTTTGGCAACTTCGGGCTGCGACACAAGTCTATATCATTCACAAGGTGGTGCCACACTACTATTGTTATGCGATCCAGACAGAGAATTTGGTATTTGTATATTAACTTAGCGTAAACACACCAATTTTCAGCTAAACTACTGAACCGGAACTACTATAGGCTTTCACGCATCTCGTGAGCATTAGCTCAAATTTCTTGTTGTAGTTACATGCATTGCCATCCAACTCACTACCTATTGTACACTAATTTATGGTGTGCATTATTGTCGCATAAATCTTTGAAAAATGCTAACACTAACCCTAACCCGTTCCCTAACCCTAACCCTAAACCCAAACCCTAACCTTAATCTTAACCGTAACTGTAAGCAAAAATGGTAATTTTAATATTAAGCACAAAATTGTACTACATGAACGTGAAATTGTTGCCCCCTGGCAAATCTGAGATAGTGAATCAGAGAAAGACATGCATAATAATGCGTCTGTCGACGTGAATTTTCGCTACGGTGGTCCCTCGCTATAGTGGCCAATTACCATATGTACCGACATCACATGCTGCCACACTAGATAGCTACTACTACTACACGGCGTTTCATAAAAAACCACCCCTTTTCTTTCTTTCATAATTCACTCTAATTATAATCAATTTACATGAAATTTTTACCAGTTGTAGAAGAAGAAATACTAATTAAAAATTTTTTAACAAAATATGGCAGATGATTAGATATGTTTTGCTAGTCGTGACGTAATGCTAACGTCATAATGTGTCACGGGTACAAGCTTGCTAGTCCCAACTGGTGCGGTCAATTGCTACCCTGCTCCAATGGTGAACTTAAGCTGGCTCGCTAATGAAAAATGTTTATCGTGTCAGCACTAAGCAACATGGGGACATGAAACCAGGTGTATCGCGATCCAAAAACTTGGCCTTCTCGCAAGCTCAGTGTGCAGATGCACTGTCTTGCCCGAACATGTGAAAGTCCAACTATCCCCACAGTCACGTAAATGCGATTGCTTTGCACATTTTTGTGGCTGCAACTGTAAAACTTCAAGAAGTTTTCATGAATAAACCAGGTTTTTCAGCATCAGAGCAGGGTAGCAACTGACAGCACCAGTTGAGACTTGCAAGCTTGTACCTGAGACACATCATGACGTCAGTATTACGTCACGACTAGCAAAGAATATTCAATCAACTGCCATATTTTTAAAAACATGTTGAATTAGTATTTCTTGAGCTACAACTGGTAGAAATTTCATGAAAATTGGTCATCATTTAAGTGACTTACGAAAGAAAGAGAAGAGGGTTGTTTTTTTATGAAACACCATGTACTGCTGCTGCTGCTGCTGCTACTACTGCTACAACAACAACAACTACTATTACTACAACCTGTGTAGCAGTGTAGTAGTCATCCAGGCGTAAGTTGACAGTAAGCAGTCGTTCAAATGTACGTTTCATGTTGTCGTGGTCTCGCAGTGCAAAGTAGCACAGGATCAAGTTGAGTCCTGTACGGAACGAAGCTTCCTCTGACATGATGTGCTCAAATGAGGTCACAGCATCGCTGAACTGACCCAGTTTCACGAATGATATCGCTATGTTCTGCATTATCTTCATTCTACAGACAGAATGTAATATGTAATAACACGTCACATGAAAAGTGAAGAAGAATGATAAGCCCTTCCCAAGCTATAAAGTCCATAACATGATGCTGATTTCCATTTCGTTAGTTTTCAGCCAGCTTACCACGACTACGGGGCTAGTGCAGCATGTGTTGTGCCTGTTTTTTACTGCTACTGACTGCATTTACCCACAAAAACATGGACAGTCTGAGTTTACCTAGGCAGCTGGTTACATACCGAGATGGTTCTCCTATCTGCCAATGGTCACACATCCCAGTACTAACCGGGCCCAATGTTGATTAACTTCATCGACCGAATACAGTATGTTAACCACAACACTAACCCGTCCCACAACTAACAAGCATGTGACGTTGGGTCAGCAATAACCAATAAATCATTCAAACTTTAAAGACTATAATTAAGATCCTGCACAATACTACTACTACCACTACCACTACAGCTACCACTACTAAAACTAAGCTACTACCACTGGCAAAGTACATACTTCATGCTGGCATGAGCATTAGGCACTTGGTCCAAGGCCATTCTGTAGTTCTTGATCGCTTTGGCAAACTGTTTCTGCTTGAAATAGATGTTGCCAATGTTTACCTTTAGCCGGCCTGACAACCATACAGTTGGTAACTAGTCTTAGTCATAGTAATCGTTGTCGTCACATAGAATATAAAATAATACTGTCAATAACTCAGTTAAAATGATATTTCTGTGACAAAGTTGCAGTCTTTGAAACAAGACATACAGTCTAAAATGTGCTCATAAGTGTGCTTCTGTCCTTTAAACTGTATTTTTCCAGTTAGAGGTACAGAGTGTTCGCAAAAATAAGTAAAAGGAAAAGTAGAAAAATTACCATATCCTGACTTCAAACAATGATACAACAAACTTGAAAGAGATACTGTAAAATAGCAAGAACTGACCAGAGTTGTTGAAGTCCTTGGTCTTTATGATGACATTGTAAGTATTGAGAGCTTCATTGTCCATGTCGTTAGCTGCATACTGATTAGCCAGATTGAACAGGACCTACAAACAGACAGAAAGACAGACATAAGACTAGACGAAAACAGAGACATGAATTAGGTCGGGTGCATCAAAGAGAAAATCAGGTCAAAGTTGGGCTGCAAAAAAATTAAGTCATGAGTAGTAAGCTACACTACAGCAGACAGGTCCATGTGATGGGACACCCAGACAAGTTCTCATCTGAAGACTGCCACACTCACTGGCATGCCACCGCCGCCTCAACAACAGGCGGCCCATGCTGTCATATCTGCAACTGCAACTGAGTGTGTGCTTCTGACTTCAGACTACAAGTCATCTACAGAGTCACAAGTGACTATCATCAGCACAGCGTCTTCATCACATCGACAGATAACCCCAAGCCAAAGCAAGACAAAACACTACTACTATTACAGAAAAAAAAACAAATAGACGAATAGCCAGTAAGTAAGTAAAAAAGCAAGTGCTGCTGCTGCTGCTGCTAATCCTACTACTGCTAATCCTACTACTGCTCCTCCTCGAGAAGGAGAGGTCGCAGTTGGGTTGCTCTGTCAGGCTGCTAGCAGTAACTAATACTACTACTACTACTAGCACTACACACAGAAAAGGTGAGGTCAAAGTTGGGTTGTTCTGCTAACTATTATATCGCAGCCAAAATACTTGCATGCGATTGGTCAAAATCGTGTCGTGTAACGTTAACAAGTATGCACTGTTGCCTGTGCACTGTTGCCCGAACAACACTGAAGTCATCGCAGCTTCTTCATAATTGTTTATTTGCAGACTAGTAGAACTGTTTGGTTTTGAAGTATATTAAAACAAATAGTGACTGGAGTGTCGATCATCATTAAAATTTTTTTCCCTTAGTTCACAAAATGTTGACCTCGATCTTCAATCTTGGGCAACATTTTAGGAACTTTGGGTTAAAAATTTTCAATGATGACCTTGACGCCAGTCACTATTTGTATACTGCTACTACTACTACTACTACTCACAGAGAAGGTAAGGTCAAAGTTGAGTTGTTCTGCCGGGCTGCTGCCAGTAGCTGCCCGCTCACGACTCTGACGTAAATTCTTTTCTAGTCGACCAGCTTCCTTTGCCTTCTCTAATGCCTTCAGCACAATACACAGCGTTTCATAAAAAACGCCTTTTTTCTTTCTTTCCTAACTCACTCAAATAATGATCAATTTACACCAAATTTCATCAGATGTAGCAACAAAGTGTCCTGTGTGTGACGTCATCAGTACTGTGGCACGTCTGGGTGCGTTCGGCTGGTACAAAATATTTCTCTGAAAATTACTTCAAAGCGATGTTTTCATTTTATTGGATCAGTGTAATATTAATTAGTGTTACATTCTACACATATTTAGCCAATATTGGTTTTTTGGTGCAACTTAGCCTTTCAGAACATTAGAGACCAAGTGTTTAAAAAAGACTTTAGGGGATTTAAAAGACCAAGTGGCAGCCCTGCAGAGGCCCTGGTCAGGGAGTCAGGGGGGGCTTTGCCATGAGTCTATCTTGCACCGTTACGGAGATATAAAACCTCAAATTGCATTTGTCCATGTTAAAGGCCAAAAGTTCACAGCGCATGCTCCGTGTCAGGTGACCTGTAGGCCGGGGGTCCAAAATGACCACATATTTGGAATTCCCGAGGCCATATTGTCACTTCACTATACAACTTTTATGGGCATATGATGACAATTAGGGGCCGTTTATAGGTGAAATTTTTATACAGGAGCATTTTTGGTCGAAAATTTCTAAATCCATTTTTGAGCCAAATTTTCGACTTTGGGGGGATTTTTCAGGGGTTAGATATTAACTTCAAATTTCGGTTCCCGAAAAGGTTTGACCCTTGCATGAGGCCGCGTTGTCTGAGCCAGCGCGCGTGAAAATCTGCCGGGCGGTCTGACATGTAGGTCGGTCAACAACAAAAATTACATAGTAGGCAAACTTTCGTTATGTTTCACCCATTTGCCGAGAAGCCCCCAATAGACGGATTTGCACCAAATTTTGCACAGGGGGTCGTCTCGCGGACATAATCACCTGTTTCAAATTTTGTACCAATCAGTTGAGAGGTTTTGGATCTGCGTGGAGTTGAATTTTGCCATTCTCCATTGACTTAGCCGGTCGCCATTAACACAGGGCTGCACTACCGCGTGCCTGTGATTAAATTGACGCAAACTTTCCATAATTTTGCATTAATTTTTTAAAAATAATAATGGTTTTGTGGAATGTTGAGAATACATTTGAACACTACCGTACGACATAGCCTATTCTTTAACACCTGATGAACTGCGGGACATACATTCATTATTTGTCAAACTCGGCATAATTGGTGAATATGTTCACTCACGTGGCAAGTCGGATGTGTGAAAGTGTTATGGCCCGGGAAAAATATTCTTGCGGGACCCATCTGATAAGAAAATTTCTGAATTTTGCTTCTTAAAACGGCACACTCTGGTGTACTTTATATTTCTAAGCGACGGCGGGCCTGCAAACATCGCGGGGTCTGGGGTAACTTACCCCTCTACCCTCCTCCTCTCGACAAGAGACGTAGGCAAACAGACAAACAGACAGACATACAGACCAGTTGAAATTCTCCACGTGCACTAGCGAGACAACTTTCTTCAACGAGATTGTTCACTCGTCGTTCCTGCAGCTTTACCCTTGCCTCAGCACTAACACAGCAATCAGCAGTCATGTGGGTAGTAGAAGTAGTAGTAATATATTTCACTGAATGCACTCATTAAACAAAAATCACTCAATGCATATGTTTTTCACTTCAGAAAATATTACACATTAAAAACAAACAAATAAAGTATTTTTGCGTAAAGTGCTGACATGACATGTGACATCCATCCAACCGCCAGGCATGTCAGAAATCAACAGTAAATTAAACAAGAAATTTGAGCTAATGCTCACGATATGCGTGAAAGCCTATAGCAGTTACTGGCCAACAACAGGAAAATAGCGACTTTTACAGGGATACCGCTCTTTGATGCCCTCATGCACAGGTTTCCTTGAACCTAGAGAATCGAGACTTAAACCATCAAAATCTACGTTTAATGCTAAAAATTTCATATGCAGCTTGTCCATGCCTATCTCAAATGGTTTCGGTGCAATTCGCTCTTGAAATGTGTCTCGCAGCCCAAAATCACCAAAAAATCCATAAAACCCCCTATTTTAACGTTCAAGGTCATCCAAGGTCATTGAATTCAGTGACAATCAAGAGCCAGTGTACGACTTCCTATTAGTGACTAATAGTAATTTAGGCCCTATCTCGCACTGTTATTGAGATACAGCGACTTATTGGTCAAAAATCGCAAATTTTTCCCACCCCTATCATTTAGCACCCTTGTTCACGGTGACCCCTTTCGAATTTATGGAAAAGCTTCACGGTTCCTGAAACTAGAATCTTCCAGGCAGCCGATGCTGAAGATTTGGTGATCCTAGCTTGCACCGCTTTTGACTGATCCACCCATGTGACGGACAGACAGATGGACAGACAGACAGACAGACAGACAGACAGAACTGCGATGGCTAAGATGTGCTGAAAGCAGTAGCTGCTTTCGTGCGTAAAAACCAAACATACGAGACAAGCTTGAGGTTTTTGACAAACAGAGATCTTGAGTCCTTAACATTTGACCTTCTCAAGCAAAATGTTTCACACTAGTTTGTCCTGCTCTGTGAAATGTTCACATAAATTTGACAGAATGAATCTACTGGCAAGAGCTGTAACATGGCCCATTAGGACAACAGCACAACAAACTGTGGAAAACATTTGGAGAAGTTTGTTACATGGGAAGACATCACACAGTTAATATAAAAAACAGTTGAATCACTCATCACTAAGGACAACAACAGTGTTGATCAGTTACCTGTCATCAGATTTTTGCTCCAGTGGTGGTGCTGGGCCCTTTGCTCCTTGGTTCAATGGATCAAACACTCCTGAAAACAAATAATCCACATGTGCAGTAAAGTAAAATCAAAAATGTAAATAAAGGTCTTATTTCAAAACCAAAACCAAAAACTCAAGCCATGATTGAGACCAGGACCAGCAAGTGATAAAAAGTGTCCTTGTTTCCTTCAGCAGCTTAGCAGCAGTCAGTCAATTCTGACCAGCACACGATGCACTGTGTCCCATCATCCAACTTTGCTAATTTTTGGTGAAAACATAATCTGAATTTTTTAAAATGCATATGCACAACCCATCAAAGCCCACTTGATATATTTTACTTAAGTACAAATAATTTTTTGCAGTGTGCAGAACGTACAAAAAAGGTCACATCAAAAGTTCTAAACAGCAGGGAGGAAAATGCACTAAACCAAAACAGCCAAACACTAAAAACTTACTTACTACGAGGGTCGTTTGATATATAAATTACAACACAGCATCATTCTGTTAATTTTCTAAATATTTAAAATCCAAAATATATGCTTTGTAGGGAATTTCATTTTGAACATGCATAGAAATTTTTTTGATGACGACATCATTATTGTGATGTCATCTGTTCATAGAACACAGTCTGTACATGTATCATTTTCTCCAGCAGTAATATATCATAACTCGCAAGTGACAACCAGCATTACAACGAGAAAATAAATAAAATTAACAAGTTAACATAACCTCTTCAAATGTTAAATATTATTGTTATATTTTTCAACATTATTTTTTTAAATTTACTCAAACAATTGTCTTCTCTGTGAACCAGCTTCTGAATGCCTGTTGCAAAAAAACGATGCTGGCTGCTGTTCTTGCCACTGAAGAACGACTGATTGCTCCTCGATATATGAGGTAAATTTCTGCCCACCTTGCATTTTCTTACACCAGAAGTGTACTGTTTGTTTCGTAGAACACTTGTTGCCATGTACTGGATGCATCTCAAAGTAAATTTGATTTGCATTAAGTTTTGTTAAATACAAACAAAACAATAATGACACGCTGTTTGTTACTGTCCTTTCAGTGGCAACGTCGCCGAATTTAATGTTTAGAAGTGACGTCATAGTGACGTCATCATAATAAAACTCACAGCGTCTATTTGGAATTAAATTCCCTACAAAACGTATATTTTGGATTTTAAATACGTGGAAAACTAACAGAATGCCGCTGTTTTCTAACTTATTTATCAAACAACCCTCGAACAACCTGACTACAAACCTTTTGAAGCAGCAGAAGTATAGCCAGCTCCACGGACAGCTGTCATTGGTCGAGCACCAGCAGCTGATAGGTCAGTGGCTCCTGTGATTGGACGAACTCCCATTGATGAAGGTGGTACTACAGCTGCTGCTCGTTTACTTCCCGTGTTAAGCCTAGCAGCAGTCGGTGGTGGTCGACGACCGTGACTTGTACGAACAGCTGCCTGGAATGCTGTGTCAGTTTCCAGGTCCTACATGCAACATACCGGTAGTAGTAGTACATGTAATCCTAGGCATACTACCAGCTCCATCACCATTACCACTACTAACAACTAAACTGTGTCCTAAAGAACCATTCCTGACATTTTCAACTGTAACATGACAACCAGTTATCAGATTTTTATAATTTTAATACAAATATTCCTGACACAACTTGCCATCAAATGACCATTCAGTTTCTTCCATCTTCATCATCATCATCGACAACCGTGGGCTCAATGCCCGTTGGTGTCTGACGCCATTCTTACTATCGCTGCCCACCGCTGCCTATCTAGGGCAGCGTGGCTT
>Ga0209367_1001439_pt1 | contig 29217 bp, 16 predicted proteins | sample WorMetLIZISLAND2_FD_187412 | JGI IMG/M metagenome (GOLD analysis project Ga0209367, IMG submission 187412) | Marine gutless worms symbiont microbial communities from Max Planck institute for Marine Microbiology, Germany - Olavius geniculatus... ...
GAGGCACAGGACAGACAGACAGACGGACAGGATCAACACATGATGGGGCCTCCTAGGAAGGACGGCCCCATAATAAGTGTCAGTATGCCGTCCTGGACAGTAGCAGCACACATTGAGCCATAAGTCTGCATACTGCTATTGGTCTGCTGTGTGTAAGTTGTCGTGTGGTCTGATGTAGTGTAAGATCTTGATGGGTCGCAATCTGTGGCTTTGTATGTCTATTTTGTGTTTGTACGTCAGCCGCCATTTCAAAAATCTGCCATTTTGCAATCTGCAAGGCCGCCAGTTTGAAACGCCACCATGATGAACTATAGAGTTAGGAATAGGGTGAGGGTCAGTTTTAGAGATAGTTCAGCGTTCAATAGGCCCTAAGTACGGTTTCGTCATTGTCTAAAACAGGTGTTTGGCAGCCCCTTGGAAGGGCGGCCCTTCAGAATGTTTAATTGTGGGTAATCCATATTCGTCTGTCTTCATGTACAAGCATATCTCTCTACGTGCCTCTTTATTTGTGTGTGTTTTGGTATCTGTCTCTTTGTATGTGTTTGTGTTTGTCTTTTTATGTATCTCTGTTTCTGTGTGTGTAGCTGGTCATATGGGGTGTTGCTGTGGGAGATATTTTCGATGGGTGACAATCCGTATCCGTCAGTGCAAGTGGAAAACCTCTTCCAGTTGTTGCAAGATGGACATCGCATGCAACGACCATCGCTCGCTCGGCCCGACGTGTACGTGTACAAGTTGCTGGTTTATAAGCATGTGCAGGATGGTTTTTATGCACACCAGCTATGCTAAGCGCGTCTTAGCTATTGTCAGTGCAGCTGTGTGTGTCTCTCTGTCCATCTGTCCATTACACTCTGCAATTGTATCAAAATGGTGCAAGCTAGGATGATGAAATGTTTACTCTCACTGCCACAAATACTCTAGTTTCAGGATCTGTAAAGTTCTCACAAAAATTCGAAAAAGTACCTGATCAACGGCGCTAAATAAGAGGGGAGTACGAAAAATTTTGAGTCAATAAGTTGCAGTATCTCAGAAATAGTGTGAGATAGGACCAAGGTTATTATTAATCACCAATAGGAACTCTCATTAGCTTTTTCAATAGACACCAAAATCAATGACTTTGAACCCAGAAAATAGGGGCTTTTTTATTTTTGTGATTTTAGGCCTCGGCGCACATTTCAAGAGTAAATTGTGCCGAAATAGCTGGAGATTGACCAACAGAGCCTGCGTATAAAATTTTTAGCATTAAACATATATTCTAGCAGTTTAAAAGTTTCAGCCATCTAAGTTCAATGAGTCTTTTGTATGGGGGCCTGAAATTTTGATACCCTTTTAAAATGCATGATTTCTGCTACTATCCGCTAATTTAGCGTTAAAAAGGTGGCAGATAGACACAGACCTACTGCTTGTTGTAACATGTACTACTAACAATCTTTGCGAGGTTACCTACATTGATAATCTGGAACGACATTGGAATTCAGAAAACGAGTTTTAGTGTCTTTTTTCACAATTTCAAGCTGTGACATATATTTCAGCAGTGGATTGCGCCAAAACTGGAGATAGGCCAGGACAACCTGCACATGAAATTTGCAGCATAAAATGTAGATTGCAATTGTTTGTACTTTGATCTTTTAGTTTCAGTCATTTTTTGTATGGAGCTGACAAAACCCACAAGTTGGTCTTTTTGAAAACCATTTTTACCCTGACAAAATTGAAACCCAGTAAACCTACTGTGTACAATGTCTAGCAATAAAAAGACTGCATTATAAGCAAATATTATTTTTTGCATAGATGAATATTCTTCACAAAATTTTGACAGATTAAATCCTGACACAATTTGTCGTTATTGCTGCAGAAATTATCATTTAACCGTGTAAGACTTTTGTAAAAAAACTGTTTTTTTAAGCCTGGCTGAAACAGTTTGAAGCAGCTAGCTAATTGTCGTATTGTGCCAGCTACAGCATCATGTTGGACTGCTGGAACTATGAGCCTCATCTGCGCCCAACATTCACCGCGATTGCTAGCTCCCTCGATGCTATGCTGTCTTCAGTCGTCGGCCAAGTATGTAGTCAACTTTTATTTACTCTGCTAGTACTAATGCTTGTGTAATTGTAGTGTGGTGTGGCTAATTGTTTAATTGTGCCTGCTGAATCATCTTAACTTACTTGCTTACAGTTTTTCATACAGATTTTGCAAAGTTTTGTGGCTGTAGGTGCCAACCTAACTCCCAGCTGCACTGAGAATAGTGTGTGGTGCGTTTGAGATCTTTTGTGACACTTTTCATTCCAAATTTTTCACAGAATATGCTAGTAAAAGGATGCTGAAAATAAATCTATAGCATTTAGCAGTGATGAGGACAGAAGGTTAGTGCCATGTTTTTATTTGACTCATGGTGTTAGTGTTGTGAATAACTAGCTGTGAATAATTGTGTACGGACATAACCCCTGTGTGGACACAACCCCCTCAGACAGAACCCTCCTTTATGGCTGTGGTAGGACATATGCCCCCTAGCATAAAACCCCCTGTCCACTAGCCCTGCATAGCAGAATGCTGCTGGTTAGTTGCAGGGGGTTTTTTCTAGGAGGAGAGGGGTTCTGTTCTACCTTTATGAATGAAGGTGTGTACAGTATCTGATCACACAGCAATAGCTGAACTTTCTGCGACTGCCACTACCAGTAGTATTAAGCCTTGGCTACATGCACCGATTTCCTTGTCTGAGGTGTTGTTGTTGTTAGTAATACACTGGTTGGTTGTGTTTGTGTCTGGTGATACAGCAATACCTAAACCTAAATGAGCTGGGAGAGAACAGCAACAGTAATAACAGTAGTGCCGTCACAGCTGACGTCACATCATCAGTCACCAACAACCATTCAGCGTCAGCATCCTCGTCTACACAGCTGTAGTAACACCTACCCAGCCAGCTGCGTTGCCACATCTGGGGTTTTCCACTAGATTTGGCATTTGTGGGTTGTTTAGATGATAACACTGAAACTGATGCCACATCGTGTTGAAATGCTAACAGTAGAGGTTGACCATAACCGGGTTTGTATTTTTTGACCATAACCAAAACTATGACAGTCTACATGCACTGAAACTGTAATATAAAGTGTAATGGAAACTGGGCGTTTGGTTTCAGCCATTAATGTAAATGCAAATCACCATTATTTTATGTGAAACACAGAGAGTATAAAAATAATGACAAACTGTTTGTCTGGTCACATGTGCTAAAGTATCTGACTGTTATTTTCACAAAATTTTTACGTTTATAATTAACTTAAACACATACAAAGACGCAGAAAGATCAGAAAGATTGACTCTGTTCATGATTACTGCCATAATTAGGTCATTTTTGGTTATTCATTTCCGAAAACACTCATCATCTCGACTGAAACCAAAACCCATTACAGTGCATCATGCAGAAACTGTGTTTAATGTTATATTTTCTGACGAAACTGAACCTGAAATTCGGTTGATCTCTAGCATCCAGCTAACTGACATGTAGACTGCATACTTACGCCATTAGACACCTGCAACTGTGAAAACCTGAAGTCAAAATGTTTTACTTATAACTGTTAATTTTAACAGTGGCATCGTATCGGAAAGTTGGGAGAGGCAACTACTTGTTGGAAAATTTTCTGCAAAACAGATTTAGGCCTGACAGTCTCGCATTTGGGGGAATTTAGAGGCATAATTGCAACTTTGAGCACTGTAATCTTCTCCGTCGGAAATTTGCAACCGTCTGGTAAAAAATTGCAACTTCCATATTGAAGCCACGATGGCGCTGATTTTGAGTTGTTTTTTTGTTTTTTTTGACTGGTGTAATTGACTCGGTACGTACCGTACAATAATTGTTTTTGTGTTACTGAATGATTATGTGAGCTTGGTACCAAGCGGATGGACAATAATTATATGTTCTGCCTGTTAGTGCAGTATGTTGATATCAGATATCAGTATTATATGTCGGACAGCATTCACTCTGTCGATGGGCATTGCAGCACTCTTGCTTGTTTAAGTTGTTAATGTAGCTACTGTGTTGTTAGTGAACCAGATTGCAAATTTACACCCTGATAAACTGTGTATCTGAACTACGTTGTGAGTCGAAAAAACATGGAACTAATCTCTTGTCCATATATTTGCCAGATGTTGACTAATTTTTAAAATTTTTATTACTGATAGATTTGGCTGACAACTTGCAACAAAACAATCGTTGGAGCTCCTGCTGCACATAAAAGGTGTCATTCTACATTATCTTGTGAAATGTACATTTTCAAAAATTGCACTGAGCAAAGCGCAGCATTTTTTTGACTCACACTGTATAACAAACGGTGCCACTGTTAATTTTGTGATAACTTGTAAAATTTCGACCGATCATTTCCACAATTTTTTCTCGGTAATTTTACTGCCACATGCAGAAATGGCAGCAGATTTTGTGCAGTTTCGTGTTAATAGGGCTTTTTTTGAAGCAATTTTCTGATCGCAGTAGCAAAAGTGACAGCATTATAATATTGATGTAATTGTAGAATGGTATTAAAGTTACTAAATAAATTATTGGCAGTTTGACTAATTATAGAGTTACACAATAATGATGGTGGCACCCTTAATTCACGACCCACCGTGCACATCGGTAAGGGCGTGTACAAAGCAACATACATGAACTGAACTGAACTAAACTAAAATGTTAGTTCTATTGGCAGTTGCATCTCCAGGAGTATTGTTACTAAGCGAGCGAACTGGTAGTTTATTTCATTTCATTTCAGTTTATTTCCCTTGCTACGTACACATGCAGGTTTGCAGGTGTATTTGCTCAGCAGTCAGTCATGTTTTTGTGGGCAGCAACTGGAGTTTTTCTAGTTTATTTTGCTGGTTAATGTAATTAAGTAAGTTGCTTTAGTTCTCATCGTGCTTGTTTGTCAGTGCAGTGACTGACTGAAGCATTGTTGTACCGTACATGTACAATATATATTGGCTGGCATTTTGTAACCGAACGCCTACTCATAGTTACAGTGTGATACGATGGTGCTAGGGCATCTACGGCAGCGGCATCAGCCAGTGGCGCTGTGGATGGAGGTGCAGTTGCCCACCCCTCCCTTAATTTTGTCCTCTCCGAAAAGCCTGTGGGAAAATTTTCACGCAGGAGTGTCATATCTGATGCCGCTAAGCCCCCATTTCAAAGAAATTTAGAGGCAAAGTTGAAATTTCGAGCACTCATAATCTCCTTTGTCAGAAATTTGCAGCTGCCTGTTGTAATTCTATCCGAATTTTCAGTGTTTGTCAGAAATAGCAACTTCTTTCCCTGTCTACTTTTTTTACCCCTCGACGCCGCTGACGCCATTCGTGGAGGTCCAAAGGTCAATATTTGTGGTACAGCCAAAGCAGCCACGATAGACTTCCCATTCCTGTAAAACGGAAAGTCATAATTAGGAGAGAGAAGCAGAAAAAAAGTGTTGTTGCTTGCTGGCTACGCTATATCGTTCCACCAGAAGTTTTTTGTGAGGGTAAAATTGCTCCAAATTATTTTTGGCCGGAGCTCGAGTCTGCAGACCCCAGTGGGGGAGCTTGCGACACTTTTCTAAACCTTAGCCAGCTGCGGATGCGGGTATCCCCTTCCGATTCCAATCCCGTTTTCTGCCCTACTCGATGCCTGTGCCACGTCGACCTTCAGACCTTCGGTCCTCACAATGTTTGTGACGGACGGACTGTGCTAGCGTGAATTGCAAGCTGTGAGTGGCATTAATATCTGTCTAAGTCAGTGTCTTATGACGAGTAATTGCAGCTTGCCAGTGCCTTGCGCTTGTCGTTTGTTTGTTCTGTTGTTTTTCTGTTTGTCACACGCCAGTGGCCTAACTGTACGTTGTCGGCGCCAGGAGGCGAGATAGACCAGTCTTAACACATGCCCCGACGACCCGCCATTTGTACTGGGCTTTTTTAACATTCTGTATGTTTCAGCCTGGGTACGATAGAAGGTTTCTTTTGTGGGTCGGCAGCCACAGAATGATGATGATGAAGGACGAATTAACTTTAGCGTGGCGTTAAGTCCTAAGACTACAAGGACACGTAACAGTAAGCCTAAACAGTGAAGTCACTGCAATGAGACGTTGTTAGTCATGACTGTAAGACCAGGCAAAAAGTTGGAATCATTATGCAAGCTGCAGAATAATGCTAGACATTTGGCTGACACTGTGGAAGGAAAAAGGCAACACAATTTTGGACAGGTTGATTTGCTATTAATTACGAATTCACTGAGTTCGTCAAAAATTGAGAACTAGTCTATAATGTTTCCGAAAGTGAGCCGTGGAGTTGGCGCTCGTAGTTAGGCTGCTGGTGTACAGACATCTGCCTGTACATATTAATGATATTTCATGATAAATGATACAGTTACAGTGTACTTTGCCGAGTGACACTTAATTACGCTAGTCGATCAGTTGCTTGCCTTGAGCGCAGAATGCTTACATCATAAGTCAGCATTAATTTCTGTTTGTTTCCGAGTTAGTTATATCTCGCTGTTTTGGGCGTCGTTTTCAGTAGAGGTGTGCACTGTGCAGGAGCTGTTTCCATTTCCTACCATTCCTATGACAACATATTAGTTTCACTTATTTCCATTTTGTCCAATACCACTATTTCTGATTTCGTGTTCATTCCCATCAGTATGAGTTTTTTTCAAATAATAAACGTTGAGAAAGAAACATAAAACAAAACGACCGTGTTACGTCGCAAATATGCCAGTTTCACTTGTTTGTTATTCGAAATAGCACTGTAAATCAAAATAAATAACTTACAGAATTTGGAGTACCAGTCTGCACTTCAGCAGTCAACACTCTCATTTGTTGTCCATCTTATTGCTACGACTGATGTCATTCACAATCGTTCAGGGAATTTTTGCACCCATGAAATACGTGCTTTTCTACTCCCGCTATTTTGTTTCTATCTCCACTATAAGCCGTATTGTTATTTCCACTTCCATGCAGGGCTGGATTAACGCATAGGCCATCGAGAACGTGGCATAGGGCCCCACGCTTTTAGGGGCCTCGCGCTAAGCTGCACTAAATGCGGTCAGTTGATTCTCTGGAAAATAGTCAAAATTGTTGTCACCGGATGTCATTTTTGATGGCTAAAATGCACCAAATTTGATTTCGGCTGGGGCTCTGCTTGGCTGAATTTAGAGAATTACACACAGTGAACTATACAGCAATTATTTCTGATTTTTTTGGCCGTTTTATATAATATACTTTTGGTGGATGATTTATTGTAATTTGTACTTTATGTGTAAGGGGTCCCACAAAATATTTGGGCCTAAGGCTTCTTAAAACCGTAATTCGGTTCTGCTGCTCGTGGTCTCTCATTGAGTACAACATCTACAGGGTGCGGCAAAAATGTGGACCCCTAAAGTTTTTCGTTTTTTTCTCCGCAACCGTTTGGAATTTTAATTTGAAATTATACAGCTTTATTAATTAAAACCTTTTACATTTAACTGCCGAGTAAAATTTGATTCCGTTGAAAAACGACTAAGTTATAGACTTTTTAACATGACCGCCTACCGATTTTTTAGCATTAAAAATGTTCTAGCTACAACACCTATTCAGTAACGTCGTTGAAACAACACAGTTAACTAATGATCAGATGCCAGAATTTCATTGTCAGTGTGAATGTTCGAGGTGTCCACCGCCAGCTCCAAGCTCCAACAGAAGCTTTCAGTTGCTTAATTTGGTAAGTCTTTAACAGCCTTGTCAATCGGTCCTTATGGCAGGTTGCCCCAGATAACCTGAAGCGTTCCTTGACTTCGGCGATTGTTTTCGGCTTTGTTTTAAGCTTGCAGTAAGCCTCCAACATTGCACCCCGTACACGATAATCCATTGGGTTTATATTCGGCAAATTTGAAGGCCACTGGTCCTTTGTGGTGACTGGTGAAATCTGGACAGTTGGCCCGCAACCAGTTCCGGGCGCTGCGCGCTGTGTGTGCTAGCGCGCCGTCCTGCTGGAAGATGAACTCGGGGGCAGCCGGCGATTGTTTTATAAGAACGATAATTTCGTGACAATTTATAATCAATATAAATTACTGTTTATCAAAACGTCATTGTGACGTCATCGGCAGTAACATGCAACCAGTTTTTTGAAAATTAAATAGCATTTTAGCTTGAACATTTTTTAGGCTGAACAATCGGTAGGCGGGCATGTTAAAAAATCTATAACTTCGTCGTTTTTCAACCGAATCACATTTTAATTGGCGGTTAGATGTAGAAGGTTCAATAAATACAGCTGTAAAATGCATATTAAAATCCCAAACGGTTGCTGAGAAAACGGCGAATAACTTTAGGGGGTCCACTTTTTTGCCGCACCCTGTAGTTGTGAGTAGTTCACGCAATCTGCTGATGACGCGCTATGCCAATTACAGCTATATCGATACAGCAAACGTCCAGCATTAGCATGTGTATTTTGAATACATTTTCTGGACGTTTGCTGGATCGTGTAAACACCCCATTCACTGCTGACGTCAATACACTGTGAGGCATAAAAACACACCGAAATTATTTTACCATAATTTGAAGAAGGGTTATCCAATTTTAATATTTTTGGTACACTTTTTCACGACACAACTGGCCATCAAATGACAGTTCAGTTTCCCACCTCACTCAATGTCTGCTTCTGCATTGCCTAGGAAAAACAGAACAGACGAAATATGCATTAAAATTAACCAAAAAAACTTTATAAAATTTCATCTTTCCGGATATATGGCCACCAACAGATAATCAATAACAAGTTTGACTGTTGTGCAGCAGCACGTCTTTTAAATAGATTTAACATTCAGGAATATTGATGAATTCAAGAAGCGACTGGTGAAGTCTGGATTGGTCTGGAACAGAACGTTATCGACGCTGCTATCAACGAATGGAGAAAGTGTCTCCGAGCCGAGCCCATGTTCGTGGTCCAACATTTCAAACATTTTTGTAGGCAGTTAAAAATGGACCATTAGATAAACTATTAGCTAAAACGATGAAAATATGGACAAAATGTGTGTTTTGTGTGTTATTTTGATGAAGCAATGATACCAAAGTAGTTAATAATGCAATATTTTGTTCGTTTACTTTCCCCAGGTAGTGCAGAAACAGTGGGTGAGGTGGGAAATTAAACAGCCATTTGATGGCCGGTTTTATCAGGAATATTCTTACCAACACTTATTAACATTGGATCACTTTCCTTCAAGTTATGATGAAAAAAATTGGTGTGTTTTTATGCCTCACAGTGTAATTATGTTCACGGCTTAATTTGTACGGCGTTATACCAGCTCTTATTTCGGAGGCGGTATACGCCGTACCGACAGTGGCGGCACGCTGTGCAGTGTGCAATTCATGCCGCTAATTTTGTCAGAACGTGACAAATTTCCGCACTGCTATGCATCGGATGCGTTTCTCGCGTTCAAAGTGCATCAAAATTCGTTTTCTGCCCCGGACTGCGCTGGGAAAGTTTACGACGTTCCTTCGACTTCATAGTTGGCTGGTAACGACGTTTTTTGCGCCTAAATTAAGTTGATTCCCGGTGTTTGCCCTTGGCCTCAGTTGGCCGTATATATATAGCCGCTTCTTTTTTTTCCAAATTAAGCACAAATACTGCTACAGCGCATGCCTATACTGTAAGCCTATACAGTGTATTTTACTGTTACTGGCATTGATATTTTTTTGGACGCACTTATGATGTGGCACTGGGATCTTTAACGATCTCTTAGTGAAACAGCGAAAAAACAGTGTAAATCCGTCACTGTATTCATTTTGTTGAAGATAAAGAGTACGGTATTATATGCTTTTTGAATCGATGTTGTTTGCCGAACTTTAGTTATATGCCTGAGAGCTTATTAATGCCGGTATGTCTATTAGGCTACGGCGTACGGTTCCGCGTGACCGAATACAATATACAATACAATGGAGAATTTGCACTCAAAAACTGACAAACAAACTGTCAGTTTAATCTAGCACATAAACTAAAAAGAACTGAAACGTTTAAAAAATGAAATAAGAGATACTGAGAATAGAAATAGTGTTAAATGTAAAAATGACAAAATTCAAAAAATGACTGAAGTAAAGACAACTAAAATAAGAAAAAACTGAAAAGGTAAAAAATAAAGAATAATAATGAAAACTAAAACTCTGAAAAAAACTGAAAGGAGCAAACATAAAAACCGTGAGCAGGACCGAATAGCCGTGGAGTCAGTCCGAAGTAAGCTAACAGTCGAGTTATCTACAGTTCGAATAACGGTGAGGAATTTTGGTCTTTGGAAGGACTGTTTTGCACCGTTGCAATTTCCACGCGCAGTCAGGAATGAATCAGCTTTGATCTGAACTCCGTCTGCTATTGGTTTTCTTTTTATGAATGCAGGAATACTGACATTTTCACTTTCTATCCAGCGTCTATGGGGAAAATATTCGGTTCAAAGTATAGCCTAGGTGAGTATTAAACAAACTTATTATTAGGCCATACACTGCAGACTTCGATGGTTTTACCGTCAAGTCTTATTCGACGCTGGCCGACGCACATGTGGCCTACAGCTGTCGTTCGATTTATCAGGCATGACTGCAGATCTGTGGGTTATCGACACGTTGGACAGTACAATAGAATATGCTAAGCTTTACGAGTGCCATCGTGGAATAAAATATTATGCTGTATAGACCAATTTGGCGACGTGAGCCACATCAAGACTCGGTTGACCGGATAAAATTAGCCAGTAAGGAGCCTTTTCGTGAAGTCCCCCGACGATTGAACTTTTACTTTAATGACTGATGAAGCTGGCTGACACGGCGGTCGTGCCGATTTGATGCTAGCCTATCGCGATGCTATCGAGCGATGTTTCCACAGTAGCGTGCGTCGGACTGGCCGTCAAGAGACGCATGCTGATTTCATTAGGCTACGCGTCGCTGAAGACCCTTAGCTGCTGCACCGTCTTGTTATTACGACCCGACTCGATTGCGACGACGATTGCAGCAGCAGCAGCAGCAAGCATCTTTAGACGCGTCTCATCGCCATTTGTCAAGTAGCCAGCTGCGCCGGCTGGCCCCGGCGCCGCTATAGATTGCCGAGCAACGATTTATTACCCGTGCAGGAGAGCTGCTAGCAATCGCCAGGCGTCGCTACTCGCTTGGTTGGACACAATTAGACTACGGGCGCTCGTATCAACTGTTGACTATTGATACTGACCGCATGGGCACGATTGCTTCATCGACTGACACTGCAGCAACTACAGTAGTCATTCAGCCACGCTCTATTGATGGCGAATACAGCAATTAATTCCCCTCGGACAGAAACCCCCCTCTTTCCGCTTTCGATTGCTAAAAATGCCGATTTTTTGCAGGACAAAATCACCCTCGTAATACACTAGATGCTAGAAACGCCTGACCATCGGCTACGTTATGCAGCTGCTACGTCGCTAGGATGAAGACATATCCATTTTAAGGGCCTGTTAACATTATTGCGTCGCAATTAACTCTGGCGGCAATCTGACAGCCTATTAATGCCTTTTTTGTTTTCATGTGTTTTTGTTTTCTTATTTTTCTCTGCATTTTGATACCTACCTTGTGTAAGATTCTGATTATACAGAAAGTATATTGCTGCAATTTGTAACTGTTTGGTAGCAATGACCTTCAATAGCGTGGGATGGGGATTTTCTCCTAAAAGCGACCTAACATGGGGGATTTTGTCCGGGTATGGATTCTCTTGGTTTGCCATGGATGGCCTATAGCTCGCCATCCGCTCTGCAGCTGAGCCGCCGCTGTTTGCTGTCGGGAGGTAATCGTCATAAAACTTGAAGCGCGTTTGCAGCAATTCAACCGCGTCGAATGAGTATGTTTAGGAGGCTTATAATCTACTGCATGTGTTTTATTCGGAAACTTTTCGCTCGTCGATATTTCACACGAAAAACGAAATATAAGCTGATAACGTGTAACAAAATGAAAAAAACCTACGTTTATACAACAAGCAAAATGGAATAACTTTCTGTCTGTCTGTTTCACTCTACACTGCTCTTGTGTGAATAAAGATTATCAATACGCACACTGGAAACAATGCAAAAATAACGTCAAACGTAATACACGAAAAAGCTTGAACGCGTAAAACGCATTTAAACGATTACTCAATAAATGTTTCGTTGCTACGGTAACTTTACGTTCGCCTAGTGGCGGATCCAAGGGGTGGCCATGCCCCCCTTGGGCCACACAGACGGTCGTGGTTAATGAATCGTCAGAACACAGACTGTCAAAATACATGAGATTGTTCTGTCGCAGCAGGAAAATTTCATTTAGTGTTTTGAAACGCCATTCGGACGTACTCTGACTCACCGGACGAATATTGAAGCTTGCAGGAAACCCCTTCGGTTCGGGGACTCCGCCCCGGACCCCGCTGGAGAAACTCAGCGTTCCTCATACCCCCAGCTACCAAAGAACTCTCTTCGCCTCAGGCATTGATCTTCGTTGACCCCTAGCTCACTCAAAAATTCCTAGATCTGACACTGCGTTCGTCTACAGTCATGACCGAACGGCGTTCACTGATTCATGACACTGAGTCTGTGAGAATGAGTGAGAGCGCAGCCACAGCGGCAACAACTCAGCGGAGGGTCCGATGAAAACGACGACGAAGAATTGCTCACGGTCGAACTGTTACGACAACTAATCAGCGCGCATATTGTCGTCTGCTGCCTGACACGACGTGACTATAACATACATCAAATCGACCGTATGATCGCACGCCTCGCCTCGACTCAGTCGCCTGTTATTGATAATATTCATTGGCTATAGTCTATACATGTAGACATCACACTGCAACGAATTTCCTGTAGAAACGACATCGAAAGAGTCGTGTTATGCTTGAGGAAACCGTTTCATTGACTGACGTTGACTGACTCAGAAGCAATGTTGGATAGTAACGAAGTCAGGCTACTTTATGCTTTAACTTAATCAGATTTTTGACTACTCTATTTATCACTGCTCGAAAGCAGTCGACGTCTGTTTTAGCCACTTAGGCCTACGTGAATGTCGTTATTGTCTTTATTTAGGTCCTGCTTCACTTCGACTGTATTCTAAAGTTGAAGACGGACATTATGGGGTCATCTCAGGGGGTGCAGCTTAAATTGACCCAACGCAGAATCTGGGCCCAGTAACGACAGAATAATCTATTTAAAGTTTGGGGTCAAGCATAGACCAATGGGTTTTGCTCCCTGCTCAATATTTTCGGACAAGACTATTCGAACGAGCCGCCGCTGCCGTTGGACGTCGCCGGGACACTGCCGCTGCTACTGAGACCTGGAGCACTCAACGTCGTGTCTACCCTGACCTTCGCCGACAGAAGCGTAACGCTTTCTGGCAGTCGACCGTGGACGCCGACAGGTCAAACCCAAGGCGCCTCTGGCAGTCCATCAACACGCTGCTAGGCCGCGGACGTCCACCAACTGATGACGGCATCAGTGCTGAGTCCTTTCACCAATTTTTTGAGGACAAGGTGGCGTCAGTGCGTGCATCAACGGAGTCTGCGCCGATGCCGCAGTTTTTCCCTGGTCCTTCCGGTGTGTCGTGGCGCGAGTTCGACCCAGTCGACCGTCACGGGGTCGTGGAGTCCATCTGTCATCTACCAAGTAAAAGCTGTGCCGCTGACTCAGTGCCGACATCAGTCTTCAGGCAGTTGGCTGACGACGTCTCACCTTTCCTAAGCGTTGTGTTCAACAAATCGATGACGGAGGGCGTCGTTCCGGCAGCGTTCAAGATGCGTTCAAGATGCTTAAAGAAACTGGGAATGCATGCCACGGATGTTCAGTCGTTCCGGCCAATCTCAAATCTTTCCGTCATCTCCAATCTACTAGAGCGGCTGGTTGCTTATTGTCTGCTGTCTGCTGTCTGCTGAAGTACCTGATTGTCAACAATCTATTTAGCGCAGTTTCAGTCAGCGTATCGCCCTTATCATTCCGTCGAGACCGCCGTCGTTAAAGTACTGGCAGATACCTTACTGGCGATTGACAACGGCGAACTTGCGAACTTGCGCTATTGGACTTATCTGCAGCTTTCGATACCGTGAATCACGACGTGTTTTTTTGCAGCGACTACGGATATGTTACGGTATTGATGGCATGACATGGATGTGGTTTTGCTCATACCTGTCCGAACGCTTTCAGTACGTCAGAGTCAGAACCAATCTATCGCCGGCGTCATTAATGAGTTATGGTGTACTGGCCATGCTGGTCTACCAGTGTGTTTATGGACTAGCGCCGGCCATATACCTGGTTGACGCTCTATAGCCTGTCGCAGGACTACCTGGTCGACAACGTCTGCGCTCATCATCGACCTTAGCACCAGTGCTGGATTTACGTATTTGGGGGCCCTAGGCTAGACGCAATTATGGGGTTCTAAGAGAGCCGGCGAGCCCTTTACCCACCAGTTAAAGACAGGGACGTATTCATGTTTTTAAGTTGAGGGTGGCGTGAAGTAAGTGGGTCTGGCAGACGTAAGTCCCCACTGGGGTCCATGTCAAAGGCGAAACCCCGGTAAGAGGCCTGTGGATGAAGTCCACCGGAAGACAAAACTATTCAGTGTATAAAAGCATGTTTTTAGTAGCGGTGTAGCTAAAAAATTTTTCCAAGGGGAAGTAAATCTAGATGGTCTTTCACGTCGTATTCCCTTTTCTCTGTTTTTCCTTTTCTTTCTTTTCCTCCTTTTTTCTTTATTGTTTTTTCTTTTATATCTCTAACTTTCAGCCTTTTCCCCTCCCATCCTTTTTTCTTTTTCCTTTTTCTTCACTTTCCTTCTCATTTCTTTTCTTTCTGTTTTTTCCCTTGTTAAATCTTCTATTTCCCCTTAAAAGTAAGACCCCTAAATTTTAACCAGGAGACCTAGGGGAGCGCCGTGAGCTTTCCCAACGGGGTCTTGGACAAAGCCCCAGCTGAAATCGAAGTTAGTACATTATAGTCATAAAATATGACATCTGATATCAACGATTTTAAATATTTTCGTGACAGTCAACTTACCAATATTAGTGCAGTTTAAAAATGGGGGTACAGATGATCTGCAATCAAAAAATTCCTATTCTTTACTTTTGTCCTGTTATTGAGTTTAGGTAAGAAAGTGCCTGTTTGGCCCTCTGTAAAGTTTAAATACACCCCTGAGCGGGGCTGGAAAAGCTTTTTTGTATTGTAACTGCAGCAGCCGTAACGGCGCAGTGCAGTCATGCGTGACCAGTCGACTATAGCAGTTAAGGCGAAAAGGGATGGGTTGTCTCGAGGCCAAGGCCAAGACCACTAAGTAAGCAAGCAAGTAAAGTAAGTATGACGACTTTCTACTGTGCAAAAACCCACCTTAATCTTATCCAAACCGCAGCGAACCACAAGAATGCTCAGATAAACATAGTTTCAATGTTTCAGTACATATATCATACAAATACCAACAAGAAGCTCAGCTGTCGCCGACCGCACCGCCTATGCCTGGAGGCCAGCGTCCGACTTCCGCTTTTGTTCAACCCCAAATTTGAAAATCTTCCCTTTGCATTGGATCGCTGAAATTTTGCGCACACCGGGCTAATTAATTGTACAAAAAGTTTTCCGGTTGGTCCTATCGTTTAGCCTCAGTACATGCGTTACAGCCAGGTAGATGACGACAGACGACACATCGTACCAACCGGAAGACTCGACTTTAACGGTTGGCCAAAAAGTCACTGCACAGGGCACATTCATTATAAGTAACCAGTGACCAAGGCATCTAAGCCAAGGACAAGGCGAAAGCCAGTGGTTATCGAAACTAAGGCCATGATTTTTTTGCCCTCGAGCCGTTCTCGAGGTTGAGGCCAGTCCTCGAAAACCCCATCCTTGCCGACTGTCAGCCAGCGTGGAATAAATGAGGTAAATCACTGTCTGGAGTGTATGTCTATAAGTTTATTTAACACCCATCCTTCTCTTAAACCGAGCTTTAACATAAGGGTATAGAGAAAAAAATCATGCATTGAACAGGTAAGAGGTGTGTTTTGGCATGTGGGCAGGAGCCGCACATTTCCTTCCAGGATATATTTCCCCCGGACTTATTTTCGGGATAATTTTCCCTGGACTTCGAAAGTATATCTCGAACATCAACAAACTGCCGGCACCGCAACCATCATCCATGCAGCATTCGATGAACATGAGCATGACAATGAATGGTAGATGGGAATGTACGGGTATCGCAGAAACGGGAGGGGACAGTTCAGGGGGATAAAGGCTGAAAATATAGTCCTAATCAGGGTCGTGCATGGTAGTAAAACAGACAGGCGGCAATTGCCTTCCGCCCGCTAAGTTTTTGGCTGTAGGAAAATCGTGTCAAAAAATTCTTGTCCAAAAATGCAAAATTTGGGACTGAAAATTCCAGTTTTCGGAGACATACGAAAGCAAAATAGCAAAATTGAATAATTGAGCACCCACGATCTGCTCTGTCGAAAATTTGCAGTGCCTGTCGAAAAACTGAAACTTCTTGCTCCGCCTACTTTTTCAACCCACGGGCGCCGCTGGCTATAATTGAAATTAACCACCTATAGGAAACTGCGTATTGCAAATCCGGGAAATGGGATATGTCTGGGGGAGACGTACTACACCACCCTCACTGTACTACAGTAAACGAGCCAAATATGTTGCTGCTGTGGCGACAAAACATCCCCGCAGCCGCAGCGGGCGGCAGAGATGCGTGTCGAGCTGCGAACAGCTGATTGGCGCATGGTGCGGATACATTACTGTCTCCTGCTGTCATCAGGTTTGCGGCAGTGGTATCCAGTTTACAGCTGCAGTTATCAGCGTCCAAGTCGTCATCGTCGTCGTCGTCGTCGTCAGCGACTAGTTCAGCGGCTTGCTCTTCCTGGCGTCTCTTTGCACTCGCCATCTCGGCGGCATGACGCTTTCGCCACTTCGTACGTCGGTTCTGGAACCAAACCTACACACACCCGCGTACACTCAGTATGCATACACCTCTATACAATAGCACACTATACACCCGCACACCTCTATATCACTGCTGTGGCCATAGTGGGCACTGGGGTCACGTACCACTTTAACAGCCTACTCAGTTACTTAAATTAGTGCTCATAATGCACCAAAGCACTTCATTTTCACACAAAAAATCTAAACATTTTCTGGAACGGGGTACAGCTCCCTTCTTTGACCCGTATCCTAATAAAGAGGGGATACTTCTCCCCATATCTCACCCCTTAAGTGCCCCCTTACATTCAGATCCTGGCTATGCCACTGTTCCATAGACCTGTTAAAAGAGACAATCATGGGGGTGAGGAAAATCGGCGACTGTCAATCAGTAAGTCGCACTTGTCAGAAACGGCGCGAGATAAGAGCAAGACTAGACCTACTATTGATCACTAACGAGAATTATGTATTAGACCAATGTATTAGACCAAAAAATAACATACTATTCTATGTATCAGTAAAAACACATTCTGTACTAACACAAACGCTTTGTGGCGTCACAAATAACAATGACGTCACAACCGCAGCAAACTCATCTGAAAAAAATATGTTTAGGGTCTTTTAGGCGTACCTTGACTTGGCTTTCGGTCATGCCGAGAGCGTACGCGAGCCTGGCGCGCTCCGGTCCTGCAAGGTATTTGGTCTGTTCGAAGGTCTTCTCCAGCGCAAAGATCTGATGCCCCGAGAACGTGGGTCGAGTATGTTTTTTACCATCAGCAGCAGCAGCAGCAACAGTAGCAGTTGCAGTGATCTTATGATGCTCCGTGGCTGCAATAAATACATAAATCTGAAATAAATAAATATGCAATGTGTAACTAAAAACCCAAAGTTGTCTAAATTTAAGGTTTTTAAAGATCTTTTTAATTGTTCCGCAATTTATGATGTAAACCATAATTTTTTTCTATTGTAAACGGGATTCTTGACTTTTGCGTTCTGATGTCACGTTATTCACTCAACAAAAGCAACGTGACATGTATTGGACGTTCCTCGTAGGTCTGCAGCAATGTACAAAAAATTGAGCTAATGCTCACGAAACGCGCGAAAGCCTATGACAGTTCCTGTTCGCAAATTTAAACTACCATTCTATTTCCAGCCATTTTGACGCTACTTTTACGGGGGTACCGCTCTTTGATGCCCTCGTGCGCAGGTTTTCTTGAACCTAGAAAATCGAGACTTAAACCGTCGAAATCTCGTTCAATGCTGAAAATTTCATACGCAGCTTATCCACGTCTATCTCAATTGGTTTTGGCGCAATTCGCTCTTGAAATGTGTCTCGCAGCCCGAAATCGCCAAAAAATCCGTAAAAACCCATATTTTGAGGTTCAAGGTCATCCAAGGTCATTGAATTCAGTGGCAATCGAGAGCCAGTGTACGACTTCCTATTAGTGATTAATTGTAACCTAAAACCTATCTCGCACCGTTATTGAGATACAGCGACTTATTGGCAAAAATCACAAATTTTTTCCACCTCCCTCTCATTTAGCATTAGCACCCTTGTTCGGGGTGACCCCCTTCGAATTTATGGAAAAGCTTTACGGTTTCTGACACTAGAGTCTTTCAGGCAGTCGACGGTGAAGATTTGGTGATTCTAGCTTGCACCGTTTTTTCAAAGGACGGGGAAGGAGAAAGAAAATAAGACTGCCCATCTATAAATTTTGGCCTCAAAGTTGCACTGGCCCTGATCGAAGTACGTGGGCGTACCTGGCTGGTTCCAGTAGTAGAGTGACGGCGACATAAGGCTGGCGGCGGCGGCAGCTGCCCAGTACAACGACGAGCCGTGAGATACCGGACCAACAGCAGGAGGACCTGACCCTAGTCGAACGACTGAGTCTGACAGCGCGGCGGTGCAGCACGCAGACATACCACATCTCGGCACAGATGCAGCTAGTCGAACGACTGCAGGCCGCGTCTTGCCGACTGCACTGAGTCCTGAGCTCTGGAATGACGCCTGTGCAGACAACGACGTTCTGACCAGCAGAGAAGACTGCTGCGGCAGCGGCGCAGGCGACGTAAAACGCCTAGTAGAACATGAACAACAGCAGCAACAACAACAACAACAACTACTACAACTACTACTACTACTACAACGGCAGCGGCACAGGTGACGTGGAAGCCCTCGTAGAACGAGCAAGGATGTCGGTGATGCCATGCGGTGTCGTAGTAGAAGTATAGTAGTAGTAGTGGTGGTAGTAGTAGTAGTAGTTGTTGTTGTTGTTGTTGTCGTTGTCGTAGTCGTAATCGTAGTTGCTGTTGTCGTAGTGTAGTAGTTGTTAGTAATGTCGGTGATGCCGTGCGGTGTCGTCGTGGTCGAACCCAATGCAGGTAAATTCCGACTCTTCACGCCCGACTGTTCACTATCACGTGAACGTACTGATGATGGTAGTCCCACTGACAGCTGCTGGTATGAAGCAGTCATACTTCGCGGTGATGCAGTCTGACAGTAATCAGTGTACATGTCCGCTGACACATTCTGCAGTCCCGTAGTCGTTGTTTGGCAGTCGCAATCATCCACGCATTCTTCGTCGTCACCAGCGATCGACGTCGTCGTACCATCGTGCCGATCAATAGCTCTACTGCAGGAATAGTCCATCGTATTAAACGATAGGCCTACCACACGACGAGGACGATACAGTCTAACTCCGGTTGGTTGCAAACAAGCCTGGAAAATAGATCCGAAAACAATCTAGTTTTTTGGCTAAAAAACTTTTAAAAACTCAAAACTCTAATTTTAGGGTTTGTTTGTATTTTTTGTTTGTTATAAAGTTTATTTATTTATTATTTTAATCGTGATTTTTGATTACTTCATCTTGCTGCGATTCATGAAAAACATTGTAAATACGTAACGGACTGGGTGTATAAGATATTTCTTCTGGGTCGTAATTTTGTGCACGGTGTTCACTTCACATTAAACCAAAAAATTATTTTAAAAACAAAAAATAAAAGCCTAAAACTTTTTTAAACTTTAAACTTACATTAAATTTTCTTTGAGAACCTCGGTTGTTTTTCCAGCCCTACAGACGACGCGGCAGCAGGCAGCAACGTGTAGGTCTAAGACAGGCACGCGCCAGCCAGCAGCTGCTGTTGTGACAATGCTGTCTGTCACACTGCTGTGATGTCGGTGGTCACTAAGTGATCTCTGGTTGGGATGCGGTAGATCGTGACGTCATTGGCCGCTAGTCGGTGCCCGCTGTCACGCCCACTGCCATTGGTAGGCGCCGAGCTACCGTCACTGTCACTCCAATCGACGACTGCTGCTGCTGCTGCTTTCATCTCACTGCACGCTCTATCTATTTGTTTTTCATGCGGTATTGACACGGAATGTGTGTTTCATACCGCTCATGGGTGATGCTCTCTGCTTGCGGACTGCGGTCAAGTCAATTATGTCGTCGTGTGCGTTAGCTTTCTATTAATCAATCAATCCGAAATTTTTAAAGTGGCCTAAGTAATATCAACTACCGCTAGGTCCACTAGAAAGATTAGTTAGAGTACAGTACAGGAAATAATTTGGTAAAAAATGAGCTCTGAGACGCTGACGAAATTGGATGACGATTCGGCCAACGTCACGTCATCTGGCAAATCGTTGCACGTTCGTGGGCCGACAACAGGGAAAGCCCGGTTGGTTGGCGACGGTTGTCAACTTGACCGAAAGCACTACCAGACGGTTGGTGGTAGCAGAACGTAGCCGTCGGCGGCCAGGTAAGTCGGCGACGTAGTTGAGCGGACCGGGGTATTGCGGTGCTAGTCCGTGCAAGACTTTGTAGACCAGAACGGCGATCTTGTACTGAACTCGCTCCGGTACGTGCAGCCAATGAAGGCAGACAAAGCGCGTCGATGATACGATTATTAGTTATATAACAATCTGTAGGCCTATTTAAATCCTTCCCAACGACGAATATAATGTACAAGAACGTGTCTCGGTTACTTAGATCCGCCTATCTACCGACACACCCACCCGCCCGTCATCGTCGATAACCAGCATTCCGAGACAGTCCAGGACAAGAAGCCCAGCTGTCGCTATGGAAGACGCACTACAGCTTATACAGTTCCTGTTGGGGTACTGACCTTCAAGGTCATCCAAGGTCAATGATTTTCATCCCATGTGCAAGGGCGTATGCAATTTCCTATTAGTGATCAATAGTAACTGAAACCATATCTCGCACCGTTTAGCCACAATTCATGACACACACGGACGACAATCGTGCCATAGACGCGTCAAAATCCTGGGTCACAGTCCCGCTTGCATTCAACTGAGATCGCGGGCAAACGATAACAGTCATTGTCATCATTTGTACTAACAATATCAGCACGAATTATTCAATAACGCCACCGGGATAGGAGCTCAGTGACGTAATCAAATGTACCAATTATTTCTGAAACTTAGTTTGACGGTTTCGCAGCTACTGCACCAGCGGCATCGTGGGTTGAAAAAGTAGGCGAGGCAGGAAGTTGCAATTTTTAGGCAAACGTGCCAAATTTTCGACATAATTCCGACAGATCGACAGGTGCAAATTTCCGTCAGAGGAGATTTTGGGTGCTCAAAATTCCAATTTTGCCCCAAAATTTTTCCAAAATAATTGTTTGGCTTTCAAATTGACGAAATTTTGTCGATAATTTTCCAACAGACAAAAATTTGGGGAAAGAGGGGGTAATTGCACCTTTTTTCCTGGGTCACGACGCCATAAAGCGGTCCGAAAGTGACAGTTAATGATGAACGAACGCGTTCATCACTCTTACAACAGCGTCAGCGCTTTTAATATGCTGCACTGTGACTACACGAGTATTAAGCCTATTCGATAGAGACCGGCAGAAATTATTTACTACCTGCAGTACTGCATAGCACAGTGTAATAAATTGTCCCTGAATCCGAATTTCAATATCGTGGGGCGATCGGAAATTCCACATTTTGACCCTTCATTAGGCTTATCGAGTTGCAACGAGCACGCGATCAGAATAGGTAGTTGCCATAGAATTAAATCAAATGAGGATTTGAGCGATCGAGTGATGCAGCACTGGTGTAATGCGTTGCGATAGCTGCGCTGCCAACCAGTGTTACCACTAAAGATTTCCGGGAAAACCCAGATTTTTGGACAAAACTCGAAAAAAACCGCAACATGTAATTACACGGTTGGCCATAAAACGTGTCACGTTAATTTTTTTGAATAGCCCCGTAAACATTGGCCGATTTTAATAATTTTTGGCACGCGACATCAAAAAAACTCGACGCAAATGATTATAGTTTTGCCCATTTTACCTTGATACTGTCGCTACACTACTTTGTGAAATGCAGCAGTCGTAGTTTGACCGTTTACAGCAGTGTGTTTTAAATCTCGAATAGGTTACCATTTGAATAAAATGCTAATGAATTAGACGTAAAGCAAAAACATACCGCTTTGTGAAAAAAAAACAGGTAACGTCATATTTGGCCAAAAATACCGAGAAACCGAGACGCCCAGGAAACCAGATCTGGTGGGAAAAGTTTAAAAATATCCAGACATGGCAACACTGCCCACGTACGATACGCCGCACGCATTCAGTCGCTGTAGCTTTTCTGATAGACAGGCTGAGCGAGCGCATCGTATCATTGGATGCCGGTCGTTCGGGGTAATTCATTCGAGATTGAAACGAGAAGCAAACGAGGTTAGCGGCGTTTCTAATCGCGCGCGCACCGGCGCTGCAGCTAGCGCAGCGTCACAGTTTTCAATCGTTTTGACCCGACCGACCGACCGCCGTCGTTAAACTGTCTTTTATTGCGCCCCGATGAGTCGCACTAATTCAATTGCGTGTCATTTCCCGTCGAAATGAGATGCTCGTTTGTCGGCTGCACTATTCGCCAATATGCAAGTACGTCGTGGTGCACGCAGTGCCAATTGCAGCTTCAAGCATTGTATCATATTGTTTCTCTAATAATATTCGCACAGTAAACGATAATTCAAAACCAAGATCACATTAAACGGTACGTAAATCAGGTAAATCGAAATCGAAATAGGTCTACTACCAGTGACAGACGTTTTAGCGGTTTAAACAGCTAAGCCAACCGTTAAAGCTTCAGACCAGCTGTTAAGGTTTTAGCGAACGGTTCCGGGGATTACTGAAAAATCACTTTCTTTTCCTGACCAAAATTCCAAAACTAGCCTATACAGATATGCCTATATCTGTTAATTGCCCGTCTAGCTGACGACAGCTAGGTTTCTTGTTCTTAGTGTTCACGGGCAATTAACAAGCAAAATGAGCCAAATTGAGAATAAGGTAACTACCGAGACCTGCAGTTTATTTTAATTTTATGCAATATTTACTCGCTTAAACCAGCAGTAAAAAAGTTACTGATAAAATTTACTGGTAAGATACGGTCACGACTCACAGCGCTACTTCTCAGTGGGGCCTATCAATTCGAGTTTTAGTTACTGGAATATCACTGTCCCCAACATTATCGACAGTGACTCAAAGAAAGATTAACAGATTTTAATAATTTCTGTTGCAAATATTTTTTGACACAACTGCCCATAAAATGACCGCTCTAGTTCCCACCTCCCCTATTGTCTACCTCTGCACTGCCTAGGAAAAACAAAACGAGCGAAATATACATTAAAATGAAAAAAAACTTCAATAAATTTTTTTATCTCCTGGGACCTGTGGCCCCCAACAGCCAGTCAATTACACGGTTTTACTATCATGCAGCAGTGTGTCTACCAGATGACGTTTAAGAATGTTGATGAATTCAAGGAAGTGAAGTCTAACTCTGCTGGATGATCTAGAAGATCAGAACATTATTCACACCAGTTGTTAAGAAAAGTGCCCTTGAAAAATTGGGCTAACAGACTAACACCAAAATTTTTACACGCGACAGCACCTAGGTGCTGAAAGCGCGTACTAGCTACCGTAATTCTGTCCTTCTGTCCGTCCGTCTGTCTGTCCTGCTGGCATGTCCAGGTACCGATCTAACCCCAAATAAGTTAAAGACTTCCGGTTTTTTACCGTGTGATAACATAGAGTCTCTAGTATTTCCTGACAAAATTTCATGTTGCTGAGCGAGGGAAGTCCCCTCAAACAAGAGGAGAAATAGGAGCACCCCCGTAAAAAGACGTTATTTTTTATTTTGCCTAGCATGCAAACGGTTACAAATAGGTATAGGCATGCTGCCATAACAAGCACTAGTCAAGGTCTTTTTAGTTTTATCAACATCAATGACACTGAATGACCTTTAACCCCTAAATAAAAGTCTTTAGTAATGTTTTTGTGATTTTGGCTGCATAAAGTGAATTGTGACAAAATGGATGAAGATAGACCAAGACAGCCTGCGAACAGAAACTGCTATCGACTGTCGCGCGTCTCATGAGCATTAGCTCAGATTTTTTGTTGGTTTCCAAGTGCCTGTTTGTTTCCGAGCAGAACAGACATAGACGTAGGCCTACAGACGGACGGGCACGCGAGACGTGTATTGCGGCCTACTTACTTACTTACTCAGCCTCTTTGAAAGACGTCCGGGTGACGCAACGTTTGCTTTATAAGCTGATATATAGGACGCCTGGACGCCTGTTGTTGCAGTATGGAGAAATGAAATTGCGTAGGTATTGCAGTCAAAATACAGATTCAGTCCTCAGTCTGTCGTTGATATCGATGCTGCTGCTGCTGCTGATGATGATGATGATGTCGGTGGTGGTGATGGCACTGAGTGCTGATTCAACAGGTCAATAACATGCTGCAGTACTCGGTCTGCGCTATCGTCTGCGTCCACTTCAATCACTCCTGGCTCCACCATCCGCCTGTATGCCGCCACCGTCCTAACAGTCACCAGCACCAACACAAACGTCTTGTTCACTCGAAACTACTCCGAGACTCCAGAACATCTAAATAATTACGAGTAAACTGAAACGATAGTGAAATCAGCAGCTTGGCTTGGTAGGGTAACGCTTAGGCGGGCGTTGGCCCGTTGGGGTTCGACTCCCTGTCGGGTCGCTATCAAGTGGTCAGTACCTAAATGGGTGGATGCCTGTCTACGAACAGGTAAATCATATCGATATATAACTAATCACCAAGATCAACTCCGTCTTTCATCTCTGCACGGTAAATCAAGTGCCGAGCTTTTCCTAGCTGTGGTAAGACGCGCGCGCGTTGACTTGTATCGGGTGGCAGGTAACACTGTGTGATTCCATATGCATCGCTGGGATGGGTTGCCATCAAAAGCTATCGACAACGTGTAACTTTCAATCGCCGAAACCATCAGAGTGACGCACTTCAAATGTTCATAAAATTGACGTTATCGGTGGCTTGGTGGTCTAACGGTAAGATGTCGGAGTTACAATCGAAAGGTTGCGGGTTCGATTCCCCGTCGGGAAATTATCAGGTGGTTACTACTTGGATGGATGACTGTCTGTAGACAGGTAAACCATCTTGGTATATAACCAACACCAAGGTCAACTCAGTCTTCCATCCCTCCGGGGTAGGTAAATCGAGTACCGGCCTGTCTGGCTGGGGTTAAGTCGGGGCGCGTTCACCTGTGTCGGGTGGCAGGTAACACTGTGTGATCCCATATGACAGGTGACGTTCCGTAGTTTTGTGAAAGGTTTTACGCGCGAAAGCAGCTACTGCTTTAGCGTGTCTTAGCCATCGCAATTCTCTCTGTTTGTCTGTCTGTCTGTCTGTCCGTCTGTCACACGGGTGGATCAGTCAAAAACAGTGCAAGCTAGAATTACCAAATTTTCACTGTCGGCTGCCTGGAAGACTCTAGTTTCAGGAACCGTAAAGCTTTTCCATAAATTCGAAGGGAGTCACCCCGAACGAGGGCACTAAATGAGAGGAAGGGTGGGCAAAATTTGCGATTTTTGGCCAATAAGTCGCTGTATCTCAGTAACCGTGCGAGATAGGGCCTAGGTTACTATTAATCACTAATCGGAAGTCGTACACTGGCTCTCGATTGGGGCCAAATTCAATAACCTTGAATGATCTTGAACGCCAAAATAGGGGGTTTAATGGATTTTTGGCGATTTCGGGCTGCGACACAAGTCTATATCATCCACAAGGTGGCGTCACGGAACTATCGTTATGCGATCCAGATAGAGAATTTGGTATTTGTATATTAACTTAGCCTGAACACCCCAATTTTCAGCTAAACTACTGAATCGAAACTGCTATAGGCTTTCGCGAGACTCGTGAGCATTAGCTCAAATTTCTTGTCTATTAAGAGCTATACACCAGCTCTATTTTTACGTCATTCTTCTTGAAATTTCAGAATAAAAACTTACTTGTTTTTTGGGGGGAACACTTTTTATTGGGACATTAGATCTGTAGTACAGTGCATACCTTTCTCTTTTGTGTGCATCTTCGGCCAGCTGCGTTTCTTCATTGGTAATCTGCAGCTGGCGACCGGCAATGCGCGCGCATCGTTGTTGCTCGCTCACGTGAAGAAATACGACCAGAGACGGTCGGAGAAGATCACCCGGCCATCTGTAGACACTGTGACCGCTTTCCGGTATCTCGGCACACTCCTCCGCAATGCCGTACGCTGACGTGCTGTGCCAGAATCTGGTCATAGTCCACAAGTAAGTCGCCAATATTTTGTGAAAACTTCGACAGATGCATGCCGATTTTAAAGTGTTTTATCGGTCTGCTTAGTAATAAATTTGAACAATAACCTGGTCATTAGCGAATGTCATAATCCATTTCGCCGACTCTACACTACCGTGCGAAATAAAACGTCAACTTTAGAATACTAAATTATTAATATTTTACACGATAGTGTAGAGTCTACAGGTTTAAAACGCAACGGGTCTTAAACGGTTGCTTTATTCTAAAGTAAGTTAATGCTAAAAGTGTCCGACAAATAGGTGCAATTTTAAGCGACATCAGTCAGTATCAGTGGCCTTCGCGATTGGGTTTGGTTTTCTTGGTCGCATTTTCACGATGAGTAATACAATAGCATGACTGTACCATTTTCTCCTACAGTTTACCGCGAGAAAGTAAGGGTGCGATAACTTTTTCCACTCGCTGACAATCGGCTGTAAAAATATTTTAGATGCGGTTAAAAACTGACTTAGTAATAACGAAACGAAACAGAAAATCAACGACTATAGCAAGTAATTAGCAGAGATGACTGTACAGTGTCAGAAGCAACAAGCGTCACTGTAAAGTCGCAAAAAATGGGTGAAATACGAGATTGTGAGACAGATTCACGAGTACGCAGACTAAGAGGGGTGCGAAGGTAACGTGTTTACTGTTTAGGCAGACGGTTCCAGACACGAAAAACTCGGTCTCCGACGGTAGACAGTCGGGTGCGGCTAACGATCAGTGACGAAGACGAGCTGGAGGATAGTCACTGACGAGACTCGACATTGTGCCACCTGACAGAGCCGAGGTTTCCCAGTTGTGCGGTAAAAAGAGAGAGGCGGTGCATGATAGGACTCTTTAAGAAAGTCGACGAGCTTCAGCCTTTTGTGTTGTCTATAAGCCGTATTTCTAAACCAACGATAGCTTAAACTTATACCTATCTAAAATGACGGTTTGCTGTTTCATCATCCGTCTGACGCGAAGTGCCAGTACATAGTTGCCGAGGTTGTAGAAAGCACGTCGCACGACGGTCGGCTTTGAGTCGAAAGCTGCTCTGAGATGCCTGATCTCGTCTGGAGGACTGCACATCCGACAGGCTGACAACTTCTTAGCTAAACGATCTACTAGTGTTGACTTTCCTGCAAACATTAAAATTACTTTTTTGAGCCACCTTTCATAGTCCAATTTTTTAACGAAAAGCCATTAAAAATTCTTGAATACGAATCCCGTTGGTGGATACCAAAGCGGTAGAGCTATATACCACCTCTCCGATTTTTTAATCAAAATCCGTAGGAGTTGGCAGCTTATGACCTCTGTGGATATATACTCTGCTAATGGTTAACAATCTTAAAAAGTAATCTTCCAGCAAGATTTTTGGAAAAAACTCAAATTCTTTCCAACAGTTAGCCGATTTATACAGTCACTTTTTTCTCAAAAAAAACATTTTTTAAATACATTTTTGCCTACTTTGCAGACAAACAAACGCAAAGTCCGCTGCGAAAAGAAACCTTCATGTGGCAAATAATATTAGGCTGGGCATTGGGCATTATAACATATTGCTTCTGCCGGAAAATCCAATTCTGACTGTTTTATTTATAACCCACGATGAAGCTGAAGACACCGAGCTGGCGCGACAAACGCTCGTCTTCAGCTTAGGTGTGAACGGGGTATAAACGAAACAGTCAGAATTCGATCCGTTTTGGCAAGTGTTAAATTAGTGTGAAAAATTTCGCAGGGTTGGTGGCTTGGCGTAGCGGTAACGCGTTTCATCCGATCAACGAAGTTGCTGTAGGCCGGGCCGGGTTAATACTTTGATGGGTGACTGCCTGCGGGCAGGTAAACCATCTCGGTATGTAACCAGCCGCCTAGGTCAACTCAACCTTCCATCCCTCAGGGGTAGGTAAATCGAGTACCAGCCTATCTGGCTGGGGTTAAGGCGGAGCGCGTTCACCTGTGTCGGGTAGCAGGTAACACTGTGTGATCCCATACGGCAGGTGATGCTATATCACCACCTTTTACCTTTAACCTTTAATAAAAAGCATTTAACTGCGGCGCCGACGTAGGCTACCTGCTGCATCGAGACCTTCGACGACGATGCACGGAAACGACTGGGTTTGGTCGACGTCGACGTCACGTGACTGAGGCACGTGACTTAGTAGCTCAATGCATGCCGGATCACTGTCGCAGTACTGCGCACACAACATGCGCAAGTCATATTTTTGGATTTTTACCAACACTGGCAAGGTATAAAGAAAGATGGGTGCACAAAGAGTCAGAAATATGCTAATCGAGTTGGTAATGCTGTGGGTGATACAGACATTTGCAATATGTGGAAGAGTCACTTTGACTCTCTGTACAATTCCGTGCCTGACTCTGGTGTAAATGAAAGTGTGCCTGATATGATAGACAAGCTTGATGATAAAATGGGTTGGAATGTCACTGTTAATGATGCACGTAATATATTGGCAAGACAAAAAAGAAATCGATCACCAGGTCCGAATGGTGTGTGTATGGAAGTATTTATGTACGGTGGGTTGAAACTGTTGATACATCTTAGCTTGTTTTTTTTACATGCTGTCTAAGACACAGCTATCTGCCTAGTGCTTTTATGGATACTGAGTTTGTACCATTGCTAAAGAACAAGACTGGTGATATTGCGGATGTTAATAATTACAGAGCAATTGCTATTTCCAATGCTGAGTCAAAACTGTTAGAAAATGTCATCC